>Ga0315338_1000174_pt1 | contig 258610 bp, 210 predicted proteins | sample ASW8metaG_FD_204518 | JGI IMG/M metagenome (GOLD analysis project Ga0315338, IMG submission 204518) | Ammonia-oxidizing marine archaeal communities from Monterey Bay, California, United States - ASW #8 | ecosystem: Environmental > Aquatic > Marine > Coastal | place: USA: California | collected...
ACCGCGCATGCCATTCCTACACATCCTCGCCTACAACCAAACTCAACCAGCACTTACGGAAATCCCACCTGACCGCAGCATGGGAATCCTTTCACACTTTTGTAAAACTTTCTGGGTAAGGATGAGTTCTAAAGGGGGGCGCCGCTATTCGAAGCTGCCTTTCGTCGACATCGATTTTGGTCCGATCCACGATTGTCTCGCTTGCTAAGGAACAATCACAAACTCCGGCGAGTTGACGAGCACCCAGACCACATCTTCGACGCGTTCGCGCCAGCCGCTCGTAAGCCGGCGAGTGGGCGGGTCGCCCTGTAGGGCCAGGTTCTGGCGTTCTACGCCGATGCGGTTGGCTTCGGCGTCCAGGTTGTTCGACCAGGTCAGCGGGGAGCGGTCGACGGTGCGGAGTGTTCGCGCGGCAGCGGTCGCGCGGGCGTCATAGCCTTGATTCAACAGCGCGACGAATCGCTCTGCCTCTTCCACGTTCGGCTTGCGGCCGAGAAACCGAGTGAAAAGCCGTTCCACCAACCGATGGACGGGCTGCTCCTGCAGACAGAGATCGACGAGGCGGCCGTTGTCGGAGAGATCGATGGCGCGGCTGACGGCGACGCCGTTGACCAGAACCAGCGACGTCAGGGGTGTCGGCTCTTCGACCCGTTCGTTGATGGGTTCCTGCCGGCTTTGTCGCCAGCCAAACGACATCATCAGGTCGATGACCGATTGGGCCCGCGGCAACGTCATCGACGGCCGTTCGCGTTCGTTGGCGGTGCACGCAAACTGCCAGGCCCGCCGCGGTGCTCCCAGGTTCTGAAAGTTGGCCAGCGACTGACGTCCGTCGGCATTCATGTTCAACTCTTCGACGTCGAACGGCTTTCCGACCGCCAGAAATACCGAGTCGGCGACCTGCTCGGCCGACATCCGCCGCCGCGTTGTTGACGCAAAGAGTTCCCTCTCCTCTGGGCGATCATCCGCCTGCCGTTGATAAGCCTGTGAATTGAGGATCAGTCGGGCCACGTGCTGCAAATTGTAGTCGTGAGCGACCAGTTCGTGCGCGAGATACGCGAGCAGTTGCGGGTGGCTGCTCCCGCTGCCTTCCCAATCGTGAACCTGATCGATCAGGCCGCGGCCCAGATACCGTTTCCACAGCCGGTTGACGATTACCTCGGCAAACCGGCGGTTTCGCGGATGCGTGATGTGCCAGGCCAACTGCGCCCGCGGATCTGCAGGCGCCCGCAGTAGTTCGCTCGGCACGTCGTCTAGTCCGGCGGCTGAAAACTCCGCGAACGGCCAATCCGGCTGGACCGGAACGCCCGGCCGGAGGCTGACGGTGACGGCCATTCGCGCTAACTGATCGGCGTCGCCGGGAACGGTGCTCGTCGGGGGAACCGCCAGCGGCTTGCGACTGAGCATCGCGGCCAGGCTAAACAAATCCTGCTGCGTGGAAGCATGCGAGGGGGCATCGTGGCAGCGGGCACATTTCATCTCGACGCCGAGAAACGTCGCGCCCAGAATGTGGGCCTTGGCCGCCAGTGGCGAATCGTTGTTGGTCGCGACTCCAAAACCTGCCGGTCCGCCGCTGCGGCGTCCCCCCTCCATCATCACCAATTCGGTGACGAAGCGGTCGAATGGTTTGTTGTCCCGAAACGATTCATAGATAAACCAGCGGAACGGCCCGCTGTTGTTTAGAGACGGTTTGGTCAAACCGGGATTCTCAGCCAGCACGTGTTGCCAATAGCCCACCCAGTGATCGGCCCAGCCGGGCTCTTCGAGCAACCGGTCGATGGCCGCCGACCGCCGCGTGGCGGGCGGGTCAGCAAAGAATCGGTCGATCTGCTCCGAAGTGGGGATCGTTCCCACAACGTCGAGTGACATCCGGCGGAGGAAAGCCCGGTCACCGATGACCGGTGATGGCTCAACGCCCTCTGCCTCCAATCGATGTTCAATGAAGTGGTCGAGTGCGTTGTTCGTTAGTTCGGTTCTCTCGACTCGAGGTATCTGCACCTGCGCATCAACGATGCGGCGGGTCCATTCGTGCCGCAGTCGCCAGTAGTCACGTTCGGCTTCACTCAGCCGGAAACGTTCCTGCCGCTCCCAGTCTAGACGCCGCTGTGCATCGCGGTCGAGAAATGCAATCCAACCTTCATCGTCGAACCGGCGGTAGGCCGAGGCAGGTTTTCTTTCGGGTTCGACAACGGGAAGGTTGCCGTCCGAACCGAGCAGACGAAAGATTTCCCCGTCTCCCGCGACGGCAACGACGAGTTCACCCAACTCGGCCAGCCGCCCCTGATGTCCGGCCTGTGCCAGCAACGAAACCACCACCGACCCGCCATCGGCTTCAAACGGCACGATGCGCTCGTTGTGTGCCGCAGGCAGCGAAACCCGATCTGGTTGCGATGGTTCGAGCTGATACACCTTGCCGTGCCCATTGCCGGCCAGCTTCAGAAACGGCGTCTCGGCCACTAGTTTGTCGTCGAGATACAGCCGCGCCGCATTGAGCGAACGCAGCAGCAGACGATAGTTCCCGGCCGGCAGCGTGATCCGTGAGGAAGCATGAATCAGAATCGGGGCAGGCCGATCGACGATCAGGGCTTTGTCGTTGTACTTGCGCGGCAACTCGGTCAGCGCGAAGACGTCGGATTGGTATACACCTTGGCGTTGGGTTGGTTTGAAACTCCAGTTCCGGCCATCGGCGACTCGTTCGAACACGTCGATTTGCACATGCTCAACAGGCGCCGTATTGAGGACCGACTGCACCGCGGCCAGAATTTCGTCGCGGCGTCTAATGTTCACGTGGCTTTCGATCTCTTCACCGGTCAGCATCCGCCGATAAATGGCCACCTCGTCGATGGCCCCCCGCATTGTTGCCCGGCCTTGCATTGAAGAACCGATCCACAGTTCGTCGTCATCGACGACGGGTCGCTTCCGGGTGGGGCCAGCAAGATCCCAACGTCCCTGCGACTCCACGCCGTCGATGTAAGCCCGAATCGTCTCCGGTTCGCCGAACTTGTAGACCAGCGCGACGTGATGCCAACGGTCGTCGACACTCATCGAAGCAGTCGACGTCCAACGATGGCCATCGGCCTTGGTGCCGTCACCGTGCGGCGTTTCGTCGTCGACGAAATAAAAGCTCAGCTTTGCCCCGCCCCGCGCGTAGGCGAGTCGGAGCGAGTAGTTCTGGTTGCGCCCGCTGAACCCGGAGTTGAGCGTCCGCCCCTTTCCGATGATGTAACCGTAACCCACGCCTGGATTGGCCACCGGCTTGACCCAGGCTTCGATGGTGATGGCATCGCCGTTGGTGAAATCCAGCGGACTATCCGCACCGGGATCGACCACCCGCAAGTAGTTGGCCCCCTTCGACAAACCAATCGCCCGGTTGTCGGCCCGGAAGTCTGGAAACTCCTCACCCATCGGCCCGGAAACATCGACGTCGACGTTGCCCGTGGGGACCGCGACCAGCGGGTGTTCGTCGCCTGCCGCCGCCCCACTGTTGGCCACGGAGTCATTGCCAGCACTTGACAGCCGCCACCACAGGATAGGTGCATCCTCAGCAACGGTCTCGGCGTAAGACGTGGCGTCCTTCTCCTCGTCGCCGCGCAGATCGTCCGCCTGCCCGAGCAAAAGGAACACGGCCAGAATCGGCAAAATGCCGTGTGGTCGAATCGGATAGCTGCACATGAGTGTCTATCTTCCGTTTGCTTGCGAGCGATTGCAACGCCGCGTTCCTGCCGAACGCTCAGGGGGTGTGGACATCAGCAGGAAGCCGCCACCAGTACCCCGGATGGGATCTAAGTCGCCCGCAAAGAATCTTCGGACGGACTCTGTGCGGCAATCGGCTGCGGCAGCGCGAGGATGAAGTGGAACGCGCAGCCGCCGTCATCGTTCGATGTCACCCACATCCGCCCGTTATGGGCCTCGACGATTGAGCGGCTGATCGACAGCCCCATGCCCAGCCCTTCCGGTTTTGTGGTGAAGAACTGCTCGAACACGCTGTCTCGAAATTCCGGCGGCACGCCCGGTCCGGTGTCGGAGACCACGACTTCGACGGAATCTTCTCCGCGGCGCCTGAGGGTCACCGTCAACTCACGGCGACCTGTCCAGTCTGCCATGGCTTCGATGCCGTTGAGCACCAAGTTGAGGATCACCTGCGTCAGTTGAATGCCGTCGATAACGACCTGCGGAATGTCTGCCGGCTCAAAGTGGATGTCGACGCGTTGTCGGCGGCTGTCGAGCCGGGCCAACTGCAGGGCCTCTTTGACGATTGCGTTGAGGTCTGCCGGCCGGCGCTGCATCTCGCGTTTTTGAATGAACCCGCGAATCCGTTTGAGGATCGTACCGGCCCGGACCGCCTCGGCGGAGATTTTCTGCATGCAGTCCAACAGTTCGTCTTTGTCGAGGCCGTCTCGCTTGAGCCGCAGCGAACACCCGGTGGCATAGTTGGTAATGACGCTCAGCGGCTGATGAACTTCGTGGGCCAGTCCGGCGGTCATTTCTCCCATCATGCTCAGCCGCGAAGCGTGCTGGAGTTCGACGTTGAGCTGTCGAATCTGTTCGTCGGCCTGTTTGCGTTCGGTGAGGTCGACCACGAAAGCAACGCATTCATATTTTGCACGATCCAACAGCGCCGCCCCGATCATGACGGGCACGGCCTGCCCATCCTTTCGCAATAGCTCGCGCTCGCGGGGCTCGACGAAACCATCGCGGAGCAGATGTTCGACGGCTGCCTCGCCGTTGACGGCATCGAGTGCCGAAAACGCCCTCCAGCCCACCGGGAGATCTGCGCGAGCGTATCCGGTCATATCGAGGAATGCGTCATTTGCACCGGTCACGTTCCCGTCATTGTCGGTGAACGCGACCCCGATGATGTTCGCCTCGAACAATCGCCGGAAGCGGGCTTCGCTGTGCCGCAGCGCCTCTTCGGCGGTCTTCCGCGCGGTGATGTCGGTTGCGATTCCACAAACGGCGTACGTCTTTCCGTTGGCGTCCTTCAACGGGAATTTAACCGCGATATAGGTATGGGGCACGCCGTCGTGCGGCACGGTTTCTTCGACTTCGACCAACTGACCGGTCAACGCGACTTGGCGGTCGTTCGCGCGAACGTGCTCGGCAACTTCTCGTGGAAACAGATCGTAGTCGTCCATGCCCTGGACCTCGTTCCGCGAAACATGGAACAACTCTTCATATTGGTGGTTGATGAGCAGGTAGCGTCCCTCCAGATCCTTAACGAACACGACCGAGGTGGTGTTGTCGAGGATCTGCTGCATCCGCGTTTCGCTCTCTTGCAGCCGACTCTCGGCCCGCTTGCGATCATCGATATCGATGGCCGAAACGATGAAGCCATCCGACTGCGAATTGAGCGACTGCCACGGACGAGCGTGACCGGCCACCCAGCGGTAGTTTCCGTCGGGCCGGCGAATCCGCAACTCGACTTCGAACTCCTTCCCCATCCGCATCGTACGACGATAGTGCCTCAGCCACCGTCGGCCGTCATCCGGGTGCACGGCCTTGAACCAGGCGTATCCCAGCTGCTCGTCGGCCGTGCCGCCGACAAAGTCGAGCCAACCCTGATTGACGAAGGTGCACTTTGCCTTGCGGTCGAGCGTGCCAATGATCACCGGGGCGGTATCGGCCATCTTCCGCACCCCCTCTTCGCGGCTCTTGAGGACTTCGAGCGTGTCGGCCAACTGCTTCCTCAATCGGCCGTCTGCTTCCCGCAACTCGTGGAACCGCGTGTAGCTGCTGATCCGAACGTTCAACACCAGAAACGAGACGACGCTGGCGCCAAGCAGTGGATAGAGATGCCCGCTGTTGGCCGGGAGAAAGTCGCCTCGCAGCGCCACCCAGACCCAGCTGCCCAGCAGTGCCAGCACCAAGGCCGCCAACCAACGGTTCGACAGCAGGAAACATCCGGCCGAAAGTATGCACAGCGAGATATTGGACGTTGAATAACCGGGTGGCGACGTCCACATGTGCGTGAGCACTCGAAAGAGCACAGCAGCGGAAATCAGCATCGCCAGCGGATGCGCCCAGGCAGCCGGTGGCCGCCATCGGTCGAGTGCGTAAGCCGTCACCAGCAAGATACAACCGGTGGCGACGGTGAGCCCGAATTGGAACCAGAGCCGGGCACCATCGGAAATCACCAAGTCGAGCGCCGCAAAGAGTAAGTAGATCCACCCCAGCCAAAAGGCAACCAGCCGCAGGCTGTCAAGCAGCAATCCGTCCAAAGCCTGGCGACGCTCGGCCCGCGACAAGGTTGGTTCGTCCATGATTCGTCTGCATGCTGGTGGAACGGACGAATGAATCAGGCAGCGATTCTACCACGAGCAGACGAGAGAGGGCCAATTGGCAGGGTGCGGTCGCGACACTCCGGCAAGAATCGTCGGCACGACCGCGACAACCCACGAGACCGCGCGTTAAAGCTTGTCCAGACAGTTGGGATCTGTGTGATCGAGCTGCGGAAGCTGTCCGGGCGGGAAGAGGTGGTTGTACTTCAACCCGCTGCCAGTGTTGAACAACACGATCTGCGCTGCAGGATCGAGCCAGCCTTGTTGGACAAGTTTCTGGGCGGCCTTCCAGACCGCGCCCCCTTCGGGACACGCATAGATCCCTTGCAACTGTGAGAGTTCGCGGACTCCTTCCAGCAGTTCGTCGTCGCCGACCGAGACGGCAGTCCCCTGGCTCTGGCGCAGCACGTCGAGCATGATGAAGTCGCCGATGGCGGCCGGAACGCGCAACCCCGACGCGACCGTCGATGCATTGGGGAATGGCTCGGCATGATCGGCGCCGGCTTCGAACGCCTTGACGATCGGCGAGCAGTTTTCGGCCTGCACGACGACCATCCGCGGTCGTTCTGATCCGATCCAGCCTAGCTGTTCCATCTCGTCGAAGGCCTTCCACATGCCGATCAGGCCGGTGCCGCCGCCGGTTGGATAGAAAATCACGTCGGGCAGCCGAAGTGCTTCTTCACCGGCCGCTTTGGCCATGTCGAAGACGAGTTCGTAACCCATCGTCTTCTTGCCTTCGATACGGAACGGCTCCTTGAGAGTCGAAAGATCGAACCAGCCGAAGCGTTCGCAGCCCTGCCGTACGATCTTGCCGCAATCGCTGATCAGCCCGTTGACCAGCGTCACGTTCGCTCCGCCGACCACCGATTCCACAATGTTCGCCGGCGGCGTGTCGTCAGGCATGAACAGGTGGCACTTCAGACCGGCATGGGCCGCGTAATACGTCGCCGCGCCGGCGGCGTTGCCTGCCGACGGCAGTGCCACCGTGGTTGCTCCCAGCGCTGCGGCACGCGTCACCGCCGCCGACATGCCGCGCGCCTTAAAGCTCCCAGTGGGGTTGAAGGCCTCGTCTTTGATGAACAGATTGGCAAACGTCTCGAAGCATCCGCGTCTGCGGCAGCGTATGAGTGGTGTGATTCCCTCCCCCATGGAAACGGCCTGGGCGGAATCATCAGCCGGCATCACTTCGTGAAACTTCCACATCGACCGGACGGGGCGATTCCACACCTCTGACGGAGAAAGTCGGCCGCGCAGGCTCTCGAGATCGTAACGGGCCAAAAGGGGTTTGCCGCACTCGCGGCAGAGATTCTGCAGGCAATCGACCGGGTGGTCTGCCTTGCAGGCGGAGCATTCCAACGAGCGGTGCACGGAGCCTTCCTTCTGATGAGAGGCGAACGATCAGTGTCCGCCCACCCTACCGCGTGCCGGCCGTGAAGAAAAGTATCTGAAACGCTGCTTTGGGCCACTCTTACAACACCGCACGAGCGGCACGGGCCAATCGTTGCATGCCGTCTGCGATGCTTTCGGGCGTCTCCACGCCGAAGCTCAGCCGCATCTGGTGCCGAGCCCGTTGCTCCATGGGACCTGGGTAACAGATTTCACCGGGAACATACATCACCCGCTCGACCTGCGTTGCCTGCCGAAACATGGGGCTCTCGAAACCCGTCTCCACCGATTCGGGCAGCGACATCCACACGTACAAGCCACCGTGCGGGTGAATCCAATTCACACCCGGCAGATCGGCGAAATGTTCGTCGGCAGCTGCCAGCATGGCGTCGCGCTTGCGGCGATAAGACGTGCGAACCTTCTCGACATGTGATTCGTAGAGGCCCTGTTCGAAAACCCTGGCGAGGAGATGTTGGTTGAAGTTAGCCGAACCAAAGTCCTCGTTGCCCTTCCGCTCGCACAGCGGCTCCAAGAGCGCATCGGGGACGATTCCAAAGCCGATCCGTAAACCCGGCGAGAAGCTCTTCGAGAACGTGTGCGCCAGGATGACGCTTTCGCGAGTGCTGTCGAAACTCCACACACTCGGCACGTCGGGCCCGTCGTAGCGAAGTTCACGGTAGGCGGCATCTTCCAAGATGAAGATGCGGTGATCTCGCGACCATTCGCGTGCGATCTCGACGACTTCCGAGCGCCGCTCCGCCGACAGGCTCACGCCGCTGGGGTTTTCGTAGAAGCTGACCAGATAGATCAGCTTGACGCGCGGCAAGTCGCCGGCTGCTTCCAGCTGTCGCAACTGCGACTCGAGCGCGTCCATCTGCATGCCGTCTTCGTCAGTCGCCACCGGAATCACTCTGGCCCCCACGCCGTGCAACACCCCCAGAAACACGAAGTAGGTCGGCGCCGCGACCAGACAGATATCACCTGGATCGAGCAGCATTTCGGCGACTAACGACAGCAGTTGCTGCGATCCAGTCGTGAGCAGCAGTTGGTCGGCGCCGATTTCCAACTCATCGATCGTGCGGTTCTCCATCCGGGCGATGTGTTTCACCAGTTGATTCCGCAGCGTGGCTGAACCTTGCGTCGTGCCGTACTGCAGCACTTTGCGCGCGTAGTCGTCGTCTGCCAGCATCGACTGCACGACGGCTTGAGTCTCCTCCACCGGCAGGCTGGAAGGGTCGACCAACCCGGCCGCCAGCGAAATGCAATCGGGGTTCTCCACCGCCTGATGCATCAAGTAGCTGATCGCCTGCTCGCGGACGCGGTCGCGTCTTTCGCTGAAACGCGGTTGCGGCAGTGCAGCAGTCGTCTGTGAGTCGAGCGTCATCGCATGTGGGACCGTTTAAGGAGAAAAAGTCTGCATTCAATCGTCACCGTAGTCGTGGACGGGGTCAACCCCGCCGACAACTTGCGCGATGCCGCGACAGCTGGAAGCCGATGCAGTGCAAAGACATAAGTGACACGGGGCGAACGCACAGGTTCGGCTCGTCAGCCGGTTGACGGCAAATCGCAGCAATCAGGCCAGGCGAAACTTCTTGCGCGCGAACTGAATCGCTTCGGCCAGCACGTCGACTTCAGCCTCGGTGTTGTACAGCGCGAAGCTGGCGCGGGTGGTGGCAGGGACATTCAGCCACTCGTGCAGGAGCATCGTGCAGTGATGGCTGGCCCGGCAGGCGACCCCCTTCTGGTCCAACAGTTGCGCCAGATCGTGAGGATGGATTCCGTCGACGGTGAAGCTGACGATCGACCCTTTGTGCTGGGGTGTGGGACCGTGAATGACTAGTCCCGGTATCTCAGCCAATACCCGGTGCGCTTTCTCGAGCAACCGCTGCTCGTGCGCGTGGATCGCCTCGAAGCCGAGGCCCTCGACATAGTCGACGGCCGCGCCCAGAGCAATTGCCTCGGCTATCGGCAACGTGCCCGCCTCAAACTTCGCGGGCAGCTCCGCCCACGTTGAATAGTTGGGATAAACCTCGTCGATCATGCCGCCGCCGGTGAGAAACGGATCCATTGCCTCCAACAATTCACGCCGGCCGTACAACACACCGACGCCTGACGGGCCAAAGAACTTGTGGCCCGAAAATGCCAGAAAATCGACGACCGGGTCGCGGACGTCGATCGGCATATGCGGGGCAGTCTGGGCCGCGTCGACAACCACCAGCGCTCCACAAGCGTGGGCTTTAGTCGCGATTTCGTCGATGGGATTGATTGTCCCCAATACGTTCGACATGCCCGAAACGGCGACCAGCCGCGTGCGCCCGTTCAGAACGTCGTCGAGTCGGCTCATGTCGAGCCGGCCGTCCGAGGTCAACGGCAAGTATTTCAGCGTCGCTTGCTTTTCGCGGGCCAACTGTTGCCAAGGCACGAGGTTGGCGTGATGTTCCATCTCGTTGAGAACGATCTCGTCGCCCGCTTTGAGGAACTTGCGCCCCCAGCCGTAGGCCACGAAATTGATGCTCATCGTCGTGCCACCGGTGAAGATGACCTCTTCCGGCTGGGCGGCGCCGATGAATCGCTGGATCTTCTCTCGGGAGGCTTCGAGCTCTTCGTCGATCCGCACGCCGAAGTAATACACGCCACGGTGCGCGTTGGCGTAGTAGTTCTCGTAGCACTCGATCAGTTTGTCGAGCACCGGCCGCGGCTTTTGGGCCGAAGCGCCACTGTCGAGATAAACCAGCGGCGCGCCGTTGGGCAGCGGCTTGTGCAGGATTGGAAAATCGGCACGGACGGCCTCCACGTCGAGTGCCGGGCCGGCGGCGGTGTGCGTCATGTCGAATCGTTCCCGCCGCTATCGTCGAGTGAGTAGACCATCGTTTTGAGAATCTTGAAGCCCAGCAGGCCGCAGCGTTGCCTCGTCGCTGTCAGCGGGACCTTGATCAGATCGAGCATATCCTGGGCCTGCATGCCCTCGACTTCTTCCACCGACTTGCCTTCGATTTCTTCGCACAGAATCGAGGCGGCGGCCTGGCTGATCGCACATCCTTTGCCGTCAAAGTAGGCCTGCTCAATGTGGCCGTCCTCGTCGATCAGCAACTCCAGCTGGACGCGATCGCCGCACAGCGGGTTCTTGCCCGAGTGGGAACAGGTCGCATTCTCGAGATGCCCCTTGTGGTAGGGAGACTCAAAGTGGTCGAGAATGTGATCATCGTACAGGTCTTCGTAGTCGCTGCTGCTCAAAGCGATGATCCCGCTTCAGGCGGAGAATTCGGCTGAAAATCAAAGTGTCCGCAGACGGGCACTAACGTCAATTCTAGGTGCCCGCGGGGGGCAATCCAACGCAAAGCTTCGAGCGGCCCTTGCGGCAAACCCCGATTCGCGCGCCCAGCCGGTCAGAGAATCTCCAGCGAAGGCATGCTCGGCGCTTCAAGCAGCTGTTTGGCAATCTGGACGGCCGATTGCTCCGCCACGTGCAGCAAATGCGGCCGGGCGGGACAGTCCTCGGCGAACAGTTCCGACATTTTCCCCTCGTCGCCCTTGATGCGGATGGCCGTTTCGACGGGAATCTCGCCCAGGAAGGGGATGTTCAGTTCCTCGGCCTTCTGTCTTGCGCCGCCGCGGCCGAAGATGTCGCCGCTCATGTTCTCGACGATGCCCAGCACGGGGATCTTCACTTGCTGGAACATGTTGATGGCTTTGACCGCGTCGAGCAGCGCGACTTGCTGTGGCGTGCAGACGACGACGGCGCCGGCGAGTCCCACCAGTTGAGACAACGTCAACGCCACGTCACCCGTGCCAGGGGGCATGTCGACGATCAGATAGTCCAGCTCTCCCCAATCGGTCTGCTGCAAGAACTGCGTGAGCAACTTGTGCAGCATGGGGCCGCGCCAGATAACGGCCTGGCTTTCGGGAACCATGAAGCCGATCGACATCAGCTTCAAGCCGTCCGCTTCGATGGGTTCGATTCGCTGAATGGTTTGACCGTCGGGGCCTTTGTGTTCGACCATCGCCGGTTGACCATGCGCTCCGACCAAATGGGGGATGCTGGGACCGTAGACGTCGGCGTCCATCAGTCCGACGGTGGCACCGCAGTTCTTCAGGCCATACGCCAGGGCGGCGGCAACGGTGCTCTTACCCACACCACCCTTGCCGCTGCCGACGGCAACCACGTTGCGGACGTTCAGACCGATCCGCCCGCCCGAATCTTTGCCTGTGACGACTGCCGAGTAGGTGACCTTGGCATCGCCCAGCTTCGGCCACTTGGCGGCCAGTGCCGACCGGATGGCTTCGGTAATTCGCTCGCGGCCCGGGTAGGCCGGTGTCGGCAGTTCGACCTGAATCTCGGCGGCGCCGTTTTTTAACGATGCCAGCTTCAACATCTTGAGTTCGCCCAAACTGCGTCCGATTTCCGGATCGACGATTCCTTTGAGCGACTCCAGCACTTCGGCTTCTTTGGGGGATTCCGACATGACGCGGTCTTCAGTGTCTATAGGAATGTTGAGTGGGCAGTCTCTTAAATTTCGTTCGATGCGTTCTAGCACCGCCGCACATGCGCTGCAACGCAGCCGCAATCAGTTGCCAGCCGAGGCGCTGCCCCTGGGACGGCCGGGTTCGTGCGAGTTGGACCATTGCCTGCTGCAGAGTCTCGCCAGGTGGTCTCCGGTCGGTCGGTCGACGGCGAACTCCAACACGCCAAACTCCCGTAGCGGCCACTCGAGCGCTGCCGTCTGCTCCGAACCGATGGCAATGATCGGTGGAAACTCCCCGGTTCGCGCGAGTCGTCCCAAAAGCTGCAAGCAGTCTTGCGGTGCTGCATCCACGTCCACCACGCCCACCGACGAGTTCACGCATCGACGTTCGAAGTCGCCCGATGTCGAGCAGCCGACCACATCCACTGCCTCGCTCGCAAACTGCCGCTGCAGCTCGGGCGTCCAGCGGGGCTGCTTTTCGAAGACGATGATGACGAGTGTTTGCATGGTCGTTCATGCTCCATTCTAGGACCGGCGCGTGGCGTGACCAAGCGGCAAGCCGCAATTTCGGGCCGAGTACGATGACCCGCTATCTTGCCTGTGCGGTTCTTGAAAACTAGTCTGGTCACCTGACGGAGGTTCGGTCGCGGGCGCGGCCGGTGTTACGGGAAAACAGGTGAGGATATCGATGACTGATGACAAACAGCCCCTGGTTGGCGTGTTGATGGGCAGCAAGTCCGACTGGGATACGATGCAGCACACCCGCAACACGCTTGCGGAGTTCGGCGTGCCCCACGAGTGCCGCGTGCTGTCGGCTCATCGTACGCCGGCCGAAGCCGCGGAGTTCGTGCGGACCTCGGAAGAGCAGGGTGTGGAAGTATTCATCGCGGCTGCCGGCGGTGCCGCGCATCTGGCCGGGGCCGTCGCCGCCCACACAGTTCTGCCGGTGCTGGGCGTGCCCATGCAGGCTTGGTCGTTGGATGGCCTCGATTCTCTGCTAGCGACGGTGCAAATGCCGCGTGGCATCCCGGTCGGCACGCTAGCAATCGGCAAAGCGGGTGCCATCAACGCAGCACTGCTGGCCGTCAGCATTTTGGGAACCAAGCGTCCGGAGCTGCTCCAAGCCCTGCGGGACAAACGAAAACGCGACGCCGACAAGATCCTCGCCGAGAAGCTGGAATGACGGCTGCGAAACGGTCGCCGCACGTTCGAGGGTGCCGGCAATTCGGCTACAACCCCAACACGTCGGCCATCTCGTAGAGGCCGGGCTTTTTGGTCACGAGGAACTTGGCGGCGGCCAACGCGCCGTAGGCGTAGCTGTCGCGGGTGTGGCCGCGGACGGTCAGATCGATGGTTTCTCCCATCATCCCAAACACGATTGTGTGTTGCCCGACGTTGTCGCCGGTCCGCAGGGCGTGATATCCGATTTCTTGGCGAGGCCGAACGCCTGGCCGCCCCTGCCGCCCGTGAACGTGTTCGCTCTGTCCCATTTCTTCGGCGACGATCCGACCGAAATGCAGCGCGGTCCCGCTGGGTGCGTCTTCTTTGAAGCGGTGGTGCCGTTCGACGATCTCGACGTCGACACCTTCCGGCACTTGATCGAGCACGCGGGCCGCTTCACGGACCAGTTTCATCGTCAGGTTGACGGCCAGGCTCATGTTCGGGGCCATGATCAGCGGTGCCGTTTGCGCCGCGCTGAGCACGTCATCCCGCTGATGGTCGGTCAGTCCTGTCGACGCCGCCACCAGCGCGATCTCCCGTTGTGCACAGACGTCGGCGATCGCGACCAGTCCTGCCGGAGTGGAGAAATCGATGATCGCATCCACGCGTTCGTCAAGCTCGGTGGTGACTGGAACACCGATGTTGCCCACGCCCGCCAGTTCTCCGGCATCGGTACCGAGATACTCAGAGTCGGCAGTCTCCAATGCGGCACCGAGCGTAAGTCCGGAATCGGCATGGGTCAGCGCGACGATCCGCCGTCCCATGCGTCCGGCTGCACCGTTGATGCCGATTGAGTATTGCTCACCTGTGCTCATCGTACTTCTCCGTGGATCGAACTTTGCGCTGGACCAACAGGTTTACGAAGTTCCCGCTCGCGACGCAATCGCCTGCAGGGCGAGTTTGAGCTCGTCTAGGACCTCGGAAGAGTCCTCCACACGTTGTTGCTGCTGCAAGATGGCGGCTTCGGCCGCTCCCCCCAATCGACCCAAAGCCCACACCGCCGCTCCTCGAACCAGCGGATCCTCGTCTTGTAGTGCGTCGCGAAGTGTGGGGATGGCCCGTATGTCGCCGGAATTGCCGAGAACGATGGCCGCGTTTCTCAGTAGTCCTGCGCGCTTCGGACGCGCCAGCGGGGTGCCGTGAAACCGCGCGCGGAACTGCGCGGCATCCAGCTTGAGCAATTCAAGCGCGTCGGCGGGATGTAGATCGGGAACCGGTTCGAACGCGGCTTCGCCCCCGATCGGCGCCTTGGTGTTCCAGGGGCAAACTTCCTGGCAAATGTCACAACCGAACAGCCAATTGCCGATCGGCTCGCGGAACTCGTGCGGAATCGGTTCACGCAGTTCAATCGTGTGATAGGAGATGCATTTGCGCGCATCGAGCACATACGGTTCGGGAAACGCGTCGGTGGGACAAGCGTCGAGACAGCGGGTACAGGTGCCGCAATGAGATGTCTCGTGCGGATCGTCGTATGAGAGTTCGACGTCGGTCAGCAGGGCGGCCAGAAACAACCAGCTCCCTTTCCACTTGTTGATCAGCATCGTGTTTTTGCCGAACCAGCCCAGGCCCGACAATCGGGCGAAGTCCCGCTCGAGCAGCGGCGCCGTGTCGACCACGCCACGCGTCCGGCATTCGGGGTATTGGGTGTGTAGGAAATCGCCCAATCGACCCAGCTTCTCGCGGAGCAGGTCGTGATAGTCGGACGCTCCCCAGGCGTAACGGGCAACCAGCCCGTGCATCGGCGCCGAATGAGCAGGCTCGGCGGTTCGATAATTGATGGCCAACACGACGATGCTGCGGACCGACTCCAGCACGCCGCTGGGATGGGCATAGGCCTCTCTGCGGCGCTCGATGTACTCCATCTCGCCCGCGTGCCCGTCGCACAACCACCGCTGCAAATGCGAGAAGCCTTCCGGTGTGACTGCGGGGCAGATACCGACCAGGTCGAACCCGATCCGCAAGGCCTCTGCCTTGATCGCTGCCGCTAGGTCCTGTTGCAGGGCAGATTGGTCGGCCGTGCGTGGCATGTTGGACTCACGCCTGGGCCTGTTGCATGCCGGCCCATTGGGCCGCTCCGACTTCAACAACGCGCGAATCAGGCCAGGTATCGAGCGGCGTGTAGCGGGGATGCCGCACCGTTTCGAACGGGTCGTTGCGGGCGGCGTTGTAGCAACAAATGAACGCCCAGCGGGGATGTTCACTCTGATTCTGGTCGGATCGGTGCATCAAATTGCAGTGAAACAGAATCGCGTCGCCTGGTTCCAATTCGCAATAATCCAGCGGCAAGCGCTCCAAAGCCACTTCAACGCGCTTTGGATCGGCTCCGGTCTGATCGCCGACCTGCCCGTGATCGACGCGGCCCATCTGGTGTGAGCCGCGAATGACCTGCAAGCAGCCGTTCTCGCGCGTGGCCCGGTCGACGGCAATCATGCAGCTCGCCAACAGCGGAAACGGGCAGCAGTAGTTGTACCAGTACCCGTAGTCTTGATGCCAAGCCCACGCACCGCCCTCTCGCGGCTCTTTGAGGATCAGCTTGTGGTGATAGTGATAGACCTCGTCATCCAGTAGGCTCTGCATGGCTCCCACCAGGCTCTGCGCACGAACGATGGCACTGTAGATTTCGTGATCGGTCAGATCGTTGCGCACCGCAATCTTGACCGAACCGCCTTCGCCGTCGGCGCGACTCGAAACTTCCTGCTGCATCTGATGGTCGGCCCGGGCCACGTTCCGCAACAGCTCAACGGCCTTTTGGCCCAGCATCCGCGGGACAATCACATACCCGTCGCGGTGGTAGTCGGCGAGTTGTGACTCGGTGAGCTCGAATGTATTCATCAGGGTTTCTAGCACTGGATGGAATCTACGACGCCCGTCCTGGCGTCTCTCGACTCTATCACGGCCTTTGCAGAGAAAGTAGCGAGAACCACGCTACAAGCCTGTTGAGAACCTGACTTTGAAGCGTGTGCGTTATTGTCTTGATCAACTGCGAGGCAGTTGAACATGTCAGCCCAGGGTCAGCGGCGCAGCCGCGCCACCCTGGGTTGGTGCCGACGGAATCGATGAACTCCGCAGGAGTTCTACAAACGTTCGCTTGTGAAACCCGTTGGGGTTTGGCCCTCGAGGAGTTCAGCTACCCAGGGTGCGCTCCGCGACCCTGGGCTGTCGTCTAGTGCCCCTCCAGCGCACAACCGCAAACGTTCCAGTGCTGCAACGCATACCCGAAGTCTACTGTTTCGACGCAATCGTGGCCGCTATCAGCCATGTTCGCCCTCTGTTCTACGCCGCCAAATCCCGCCACGTTCTCAGACGCGCTCTAGGTCGTCCGTTGCAGGGCGAGTAGCTTGCCCCGTCGGCGAGCGTCTACGCCGTGGGGCAGGCTTGATGCTCCACCCTCATCGACGATGTCGGCCAGGCGGTCCCATTCGCGGAAACCCATCCGCTGCAACGGCCACCCCTGTTGTTTCCAAATCTGTTTGAAGCACTCCCGCACGAGGTGCCGGGGCAAACTCGACAGTTTTTCGCAGTCGATGCGACAGGCGGAATCGTTGGCATCGATGATGGCGCCGCCTAACGCCTGGCTTGCCAGCAGTTCCATTGTTTCACTCACATCGCCGGCTTGCTCTCCGAGCCGCAGCAAGGCGTCGGTGACCGCGGGATTGAACTCCCGCTGAACCAGTGGGAGCAACAGTGTGCGGATGCGGGAGCGTGTGAATGACGGGTCGGCATTCGTCGAATCGGTTCGGGTGTCTTGCCCAACGTCGTCCAAGAATCGCACAACGTTGGCACGGGTCAGCCCCAACATTGGGCGGATCAGAAGCACCCCCGGCTCCAGTTCCCGAGTTTCAGGCATGCCGCGCAGCCCGGAGATCCCGGTCCCCCGCAGAATGTGATGCAGGATCGTCTCGGCCTGATCGTCGGCGGTGTGTGCAACGGCGATGCGAGAGCAGCCCCGATCCAATGCGGTCTTCAACAAGAACTCGTAGCGCACCTGCCGGGCGGCCTCTTCGATACTTTGCCCCTGCGTTTTCGCGACGGCGGACACGTCTTCGCGACCAGACACCAATGGTACGCCGAGTTTGCTGCATAACGCGGCGACCCAATCGGCATCGTCGTCGGCTTCGGGCCGCAGCCGGTGATTGAGATGCGCTGCCGTGACTGTGAAGTCCAGCTGATCGCGGATTGCGCAGATGGCACACACCAGGGCGACGCTGTCGGGACCTCCGGAAACAGCAAGCAGCAACTGGCCGTCTGCCGGCCCGAGTTCAGGCAGCTTCTGTCTGAGTCGTTCCGAAAAATCCGTCATCGCGTATGACCTGAGGATTCACGCTTTCGCCGGTCACCCTCGGTCGCCGACGGTTCATCGGCATGTACGCGACTTCGCGCGTCACGTAGCGGCGTCTGGCTTCTGCACGAAATTGCCATGAAATCCCAGTGGAAAGTGTGTCGCCGTCCAGGAACGGGCCGCCAAATCCAGAGATCCCGCATCTCGGATCTCGAGGAAGTTCTCATCGCGAACGGCATCATAACCTTGTGCGAGCAACCACCCATCATCTTCGTCCCGGCTTCCGGCTCGCGGAACAAAGACCGACTCGCCATACGCCCGGCCCTTCTGCTCGCCCACCGACGTGGACTCGCCGCGATGAAGATCGTGCTTGACGATTCGCGTGGACACGAACGGGTCTTCGGGCAAGGTCGACTCGCCGGTATACAGGTATCGCGCGTCTTCACCCGTGCGACGGGTGTCGAACCGCGGGAACTCCTGGTCGACGGAGACCTGGGTCCGGCTCTCGGCGCGTGCCGTGGCGAGGTCGAACACAATCCGGGTCACGGTGGGCGGGCTCACTTCGGGCAGGCTCTCGTCGGCCCACGAATTCAGCAACGTTAGAGCCGAGTCCCCTTCACTCAGGATTGAGTCGACGACAAGCTTGCCGTCTCGTTCGTGGGCGTTGCCGTGGTGAAACACCATGCCGGCCGGTTGGTCGATGGTGATCGGCTCGCCGGTTCCATCCCGCCTCAGAATCAAGAAACGCATCGGTTCGTTCTCGAAGTAGCGGACCGCCTCAGCGACCGCCATCTTTCCGGCAAAGAGCGTGGGAAGATCGAAACGGACCGGTGGAATGGCGAACACGAGATGCTGTTTGGTCAACATCATGTCGTGCACCATGCAATACCCCATCTGGGGCACGGAGTGCAGCAAGGTCAGCCGACCGTCCAACTCCATGCGGTACACATTTAGCGAGAGCTTGAACCCTTGGCTGACACCGTAGCCGTATCCCACGCCGGTTTCTTCATCGAACTTGGGATGCGCGGTAAAAGGCACCGACCGGGGCAAGGTGCCGTGGAAGTCCCATCGCTTCTGGTATGAGAGGTCGTGCGGGTCGATGGCTGTCGGGTGGCCCCCTTCCGAAAGACCGAGCAGCCGCCCGTCCCAGGCGACAACGTTGACGTTCGGCTGATTCTTCGACCGGATACCGGGAACCGGTTTTCCATCGGGCGACGGCGGCGCCAGCGTGCCAAACTCGCTATACAGCATGCGTCCGGCTTCGAGTTCCTTGAGGCGTTCGGGCAGATCCAGGAATCGCGTTCGAATTCCGAGCTTGCCATCACGAAAAGAGAACGCTGTCAGAAACGTGTCGCCATCGAAGAAGTGCCGCAACGTGACACCGTGGTTCTCCGACTGGCCGGGGGCCACCCGGTAAAGTGTCCCCTCTAGATCGACGGGGATCTGCCCTTCGACGTCGGGCAACTCCCAGGCCCCTTCTCGCTCCGCCGTTCGATATGCCAGCCAGCTGAGGCGCCGGTGATTCGTTTCCAGCGCGCGGACAACGGTCTGGGGTTCGATGAGCCCTAGTGCTCCCAGGCCAAGTACGATCTTTCCGAACCTTCGGCGGGTCAGCATGGGGGCGCTTGCGGATGCCAGCGATTCTGCACTGCGGTCGATCTGGATCTGGTTCATCACCTGTCTCCTGATTAGAAACGTTTGCAGGTAGCCCCGGCTGTACCGCCGGCACGAAACAAGTTGCGAGTCACCCGTCCGACTCCGGCTCGCCGGATTTCGGATGGCGGACTTCGAAAAGGAGTTGATTCAACAAGCTGAGTTTCGCCTGCCCGAGATGTGCGAAGTATTCTTGATAAACGTCGATGACCGGCTGCTCGAGTTCCCGCATCAACCGCCGGCCGGAAGCAGTCAGCGTAACGCGCGTCACCCGACGATCTTGCTGGTCGCGCCGTCGTTCGACGTGCCTCTGAGATTCCAGCGCGTCAACCAGACGCGTCATGTCGGAATCTCGCGTGATCATTCGCTCGGCGATCCGCTGCATCGGCAGCCCCTCCGTGTCCTGCGCCATCAAAATGCGGAGCACGTTGTATTGCGGAGGTGACAGACCCCGTTCGCGGTACACTTCGGCCAGCGCCATAGCAACCCGCTCACGCGTCATGAGCAGGTTGAGGAAGACCTCCTCGTCCAGTCTCTCGAAGGGGGTGCGGCGCCCAATCTCCTCTGCGAGGTTTCCGGGACGTTGAATCACGCCTGAGATAATTGACATAGACTGGCGGCCTTTCGAAACAGATTGTACCTCGCACAGATAGTCCTCGCAAGGTATAAAATAGGATGGCTGGGCCAGCGTGAATGGGCAGAGATCCCTCGATTCTCGACGCTCGTCGCCTACTCTCTGTAGCCCGGCCAAAGACCGGTTTCAGCACTTCTCGACAGTGCGACCGACGATCTATCGATTTTCGCGAATCGGCGTGCCGACCGTTTTGCGTTGTCGGTTTTGCTTTGATACCATGCATTTGCGCTTCGACCGCAAATGAGGCTGATTTCCAGCTGACAAATGTGCTCGGACGCAATCGGCTTTTTCTGGACAAATTGAACCCAAACTTGGACTCACATCGGGCGGCCCAAGCCCAAGACGGAGCAGCCGTCGAGCTGTTGGCTCGCGAAAACTCATTGAGTGGTAACAAGTTCGGTTCCGTAGGAAAACCAAGATGGTTGACGGTTTCGACAACAAGTTGTCTCTAGTCGTGCAATGCTTGTTCGGATTGCTGTCGTTGTTGGCAATCCGGTTCGTTGTCGCTTTGCGGGGGCCGGAATTCCCGGCTCAAAGTGCGGCAGCCAGCCAACTCATCTCTCGCCTTTCGTCATGGGTTGTGCTCAGGCAACCCGAAGGGTGGTTGGTCGGCAAGGTACGACTTCTGCCTCTTGCGGTACGCGCTGTACCGCCCGATTCCGCCCTCCATCGTCGAGAACAGCCCACCCACCACGGCGTGGGCCTGCAATCGCTTCCTCGGCGCTGACGGCTCCCCCTCTGATTTCAATGCTGTTCCGGCTTCGGCAAGAAATGCCCGGCGTGACGACTCGCCCGGGGCCTTGTGCCGTGCGGGCTGACAGCAGGAATCAGCAGTATGACCGAATCGATTATCGGCGGAGCGATCGGTTTGGCACTCGGAATTGCGGTCGGCTTCTTTCTCGACCGTATTCGTAAGGGTGCAGCCTATCAGCGGCGCGACGAGATTGTGCGCCAGGCTGAAAAAGACGGCGAGAACATTCTCAAGTCGCACGAGTTGAGCGCCAAAGAAGAGCTGCTCAAGCGCCGTGAAGATCTGGAACGCGAACTCAATACCGTTCGAGATGAATTACGCGGGCAGGAAAAGCGGCTCGACAAACGCGAAACGGCGATCGAAGAGCAGCAGGCCGACTTCGTAAAGAGGGAGCGGATGCTCGAGCTGACGCAAAACAAGCTCGCCGAGCGTAACAAGGTGGTCGAAGCCAAAGAAAAAGAGCTCGACCGTATCCTCAAAGACGAACAAGAACAGCTCTACAAGATTAGCGGTTTGGGCAAGGACGAAGCCAAGGAAATGCTGCTGACTCGGCTCGATCGCCAACTGAAGAACGAGACCGGCACGCTGATCCTCAAGTACCAGACCGAACTCAAGCAGGAGTGCGACAAGCAGGCCCGCGAAGTGGTCGGCATGGCCATCCAGCGCTACGCCGCCACGCTCACCTCCGAATCGACCGTCTCGTCCATCGACATCCCCAACGATGAGATGAAAGGCCGCATCATCGGCCGCGAGGGCCGCAACATTCGCGCGTTCGAAAAAGCGACCGGCGTGGACGTGATCGTCGACGATACGCCCGGCGTCGTCATCGTTTCGGCATTCGATACGGTCCGCCGGGAAGTCGCCAAGCTGGCACTGACCAAACTGATTCAAGACGGCCGCATCCACCCCAGCCGCATCGACGACGTGGTCGCCGAAACACAAAAGGAAATGGACGAACACATTCGCGGCGTCGGCCAGGAAGCCGCGCAAGAGGCCGGCGTGCTGGGACTGCACGAAAAGCTAATCGACCTGATGGGCCGGCTGAGCTTTCGCACCAGTTACAGCCAGAACGTGTTGCGACACTCCATTGAGGTCTCGTACCTGACCGGCATGCTGGCCGATCAACTGGGACTGGACGGCCAAATCGCCCGCCGTTGCGGATTCCTGCACGACATCGGCAAGGCGGCCGACCACGAGATGGAGGGCGGCCACCCGGCAATTGGGGCCGAGTTGCTCAAGCGGTTCGGCGAGGGGCAAGAGGTCGTGCATGCGGCAGCCGGCCATCACGACGACATCCGCGTGGACTACATCTACACGGTGCTGGTCGCTGCCGCCGATGCAATTTCTGCCTCTCGACCGGGCGCCCGTCGCGAAACGCTCGAGAAATACGTCCGGCGGCTGGAAGAACTGGAAACACTGGCCTGTGGATTCCCAGGGGTCGATCAGTCGTATGCGGTCCAAGCCGGCCGCGAAATCCGCGTGATCGTCGATTCCCGCGAGGTGAACGACCGCGAAGCCGCCAAGATGAGCAAAGACATCGCCGAGGCCATCGAGCAGTCACTCACCTATCCCGGCGAGATCAAAGTCAGCGTGCTGCGCGAAACACGGTCGATTGAGTACGCGCGGTAAAGCGTCGTGTGTTGAGTGGCTCCGTATCGACGCAAGCCCCACCGGGGCTGTTATGCGCAGCAAGTCGGACTCGGGCTCATCGCGGGCGTCAGTCCTTGCAGCCCGAAGCGGATAGTGTTCGGCACGACTCGGCGAACAAACGCTCGGCGGCCGTTTCGCCGCTGTGGATGCAATCGGGAACGCCCACACCGTGGTAGGCGTTGCCTGCAAGTTCGAGCCCGTGGTGATCGGCCGTCCGCTTCTCGATCTGCTCGACCAAAGCGACGTGCCCCACGTGGTATTGTGGCATCGCTCGAACGTAACGATTCACCGCGGCAAAGTCGGCTTCGCCGCTGACTCCCAAAATGGCCTGTAACTCCGAGCGGACCAGCGAAACCATCTCATCGTCGGAGCATTCGAGCAATTCCGGCTGTAACGCCCCGCCCACGAACGTCCGCAGCTCGACACGCCCTTCGGGAGCGCGACCGGGGAATTTGCGGCTGGCGAACGAGACGGCCAGGATCTTTCTCTGTTCGATCGCTGGAATCACCAGACCAAAAGCATCGAGTTGATGCGCGACGTCGGCTAGTTTGTGCCCGGTCACCACGATAGCGCTGGAGGCATACTCGATACCCCTCAAATTATCGGCCAGTTGGGCATCGGTACCGGCCAGCAGATCGGCTGACCGGTAGGCAGGCAGGGCCAGGATCACGGCATCGTAGGTTTCGATCTCGCCGCCCTCGAGCGTCACCTTCCAGCCGGGCGCGGCGTCTGTTGCGCCGGAGCGGTCCAGCGCGGCGACCTTGGTCTCCATACGCAAGTTGGCTGACTCGCAGACCCGGTCCTTCAACGCATCGATCAGTTCTGACATGCCGCCGGCGAACGTCGCAAACAAACCATAACGGGCGCCGCTGGCGTGCGCACCGCTGCTGCCGGCCGACTCCGCCGGGTTGGAACGCATGGCTCGAATCAAGCTGCGGTGCTGTCGCTCCATGTCGATGAAGCGGGGCATTGTGGCCTGCAGGCTGAGCTTTTTCGGGTCGGACGTGTAGATGCCGCCGACCAAAGGCTGAATCAGCCGATCGAGCGCTTCACGTCCGAAGCGGCGGCGGACGAAAGATGCCAGGCTTTCGTCGGCGTTGTCGGTGCGTCGCGGGACGAAATACTCCAGACCGAGACGCAGCTTGCCGCGCACGCTCAAGATTGGCGAACGGAGGACCGGCCACACCTTCGCCGGTGCCAACAACGTGAATCCGTCGGGTACGCGAGCCGGCTTGCCGTTTCGAAGTACCCAGCTGCGGCGATAGGTTTCGTCGGTCGGAATCAGCCGATCTTCGATTCCCAGCCGCCGGCTCAAGTCGACGGCCCAGGGCTTGTTGGTAATGAACGAGTCGGCGCCGGTCTCGACGAGATACTCGCCAATGCGACGTGTGCCGATCGAGCCGCCCACCTGCGGGCCCGCCTCGAAGAGTGTCAAATCTACTCCTCGATCGGCTTCGGCGGCGACTTCGAGCAGACGGTGCGCCGCTGCCAAACCGCTCAACCCCGCGCCAATGACGGCGACTCTCCAGCGATCGGATGGGGTGGATTCGGGAGCTGTCATGGAACTACCACCGATGCACTTCAGCGGGCGCCCGACTCGTGAACGATTTCGACGAGAGCTTTGACGTTCTCAGGTTTCATGTCCGGCATCACGCCGTGACCGAGGTTGAAGACGTGTCCCGGTCGTCCTTCAGCAGCCTGCAAGACAGCGTCTGCATGCAGGCGCAGCTCGGGGATGTCGCAAAACAACGCCACCGGGTCGAGGTTGCCTTGGACGGCCACATCGTGCCCCACAATATTCCACGCTTCCTTGAGATCGCACCGCCAATCCAACCCAATGACTTGTCCTCCCGCTTCCCTTTGCAGCGGCAACAGCGCCGGGTTGCCGGTCAGAAAGTTGATGACGGGTACGTCTTTAGGGATCGCTTCGATTACGGCCCGCGTGTAAGGCAGCGCGAACGTGCGATAGTCGGCAGGCGACAGGCAGCCGGCCCAACTGTCGAACAACTGCACTGCCTGGCAGCCCGCTTCGATCTGGGCGTTTAGATATTTGGCCACGCTCTGCACCAAGCGACCGAGCAAGGCGTCCCAAGCGCCCGGGTCACGATACATCAGCGACTTGGTGTGGACGTAGTTCCGCGATCCGGCCCCTTCGATCGCGTAAGAAGCCAGCGTAAACGGAGCGCCGGCAAATCCCAGCAGCGGGATGTCCGCCGGGAGATCTTGGCGGATCAACCGCACTGCGTCGAACACGTAGCCAAGTTCGTCAACGTTCTCCACTTCCCGAATGCGGCCTAAGTCTGCAGAAGTGCGAACCGGATTGTGAATCTTTGGACCGTCGCCGGTCACGTACTCCAGGTCGAAACCCATGGGCTGCAGAATTGGGAGCAGGTCGGCAAACAAGATGGCGGCATCAACGCCTAGCACCCGCTGTGCGGTCAGCGTCACCTCGGCTGCCAGGTCGGGACGTTTGCACAATTCGAGAAACGAGACCTGGCTGCGGACGGCCATATACTCCGGCAGATAGCGACCGGCCTGCCGCATGATCCAAATCGGCGTCGTGTCGGTCGGCTCGCAGCGTGCGGCCTTCATGAAGCGGCTGTTGTGCAGCGACTCGCTAGTCAATCATCGCTCCCGTCACTGGTTTGCCGGAATGCCGAGATCATTGTGTGCTTAACGACGGACGAGGTTGGGCCCTTCGGCGAAAATCAGCTTCACCAGCTGACCCATTTTAGGCGGTGAGGCTTCCAGATGAACGGGCAACCCGATCTCGGTCAGGGTTTCACTGCAGGTCGGGCCGATGCTGGCGATCACGCAGCTTTTCGCCGTCGACAGCCAGTCATCACGGAGCCCTTCCGCTTGTGCGACCTCCAGCACATTGTGAACTTGTTGAGCACTGGTAAACGCCAGCACGTCGAATTCGCCGGCGACTGTTGCGCGAACCGCCGCCGCCAGGGGCCCGACGTCATCCGGCAGAGCCCAACGATAAACGGGAACCGTCATGACCCGTGCGTTTCGGCGTTTCAACTCCTCGTAGAATTGAACGTTGGGTTGCCCGTATTCCTGAACTGCGACTGTTGTGGCTTCGATCGTCAGATGCTCGTCGACCAACGCGAGCAGTTCCCGCCAGGTGTTCGGCTCGGGCGCACGGTGATCGATCCGGACGTTCCACTCCCGCAACACCGCCGTCGGCTTGGGACCGCGAACGACGATCGTGCACCGCTCGAGCCCGGCAAACACTTCTTCTCTTGTATAGCGAGTCTCCAGCGCCGCCAGCAGCGCACGGGCGCCGACGCCCGTCATGAAGACAACCGTATCGATTTGGCCGGAGAGCAGTTTCTCAGCGAACTGGAAGGCTGCGCGGTTTTCGTCCAGAGGCACTTCCTGCATTGAGGGCGCAACGGTCGCGATTCCGCCCTGTCGCTCGATCAACGAACGCATGTCGGCCGCCCGTCGGCTTTCAAAGCTGCAGACTCGCAGCGCAGCGGCACCGGACAGCAAAGCGTCCGGTTGATTCGGTTTGGTCTGATCGGTCATCTCAGTCTGGTTTCGCGACTCTTGCGAGACGAAAGTGCCTTCCCGCAATCGTATGTTATCGCCGTGAGCAGCCACAACCGGGCGAAGCCAGGGGGGGCAGGCACGTTATTCGGCTTCGCGTTCAATCGACAACCACGCATCCACGGCCGAAAAATGAGCCAGACCTACGGTCGTTACAAGACTGTTACAAAACTCGATTCATGCGCTGAAACCCGCACGATTCGTTATTGATTGCCACGCGGCGGCTGCAGCCGCCGCAGCCTCTGGGAACTATTCCAATCCGGTTGCGTCACACAGGAGGCGGGGTCGGGATCTCGACACATCTCTGCTTATTGAAGGACGCATCCCATGAAACGCTCATTGCTCTGGCTGGCCCTTGGCCTGTTTGCCTTACCACATTTGGCGATTGGCCAGATCATCGTGATCGACCGGCCACAGCCACGACCCGTTCCGGTCCGTCCCGATTACACGGTGCGATCGGTCGACGTGCGCGCCGACATCAAGGATCAGATCGCGAAGGTGCAACTTACGCAGATTTTCCAGAATACCGGCAGTTCAACCATCGAAGCCAAGTTCCTGCTCCCGCTGCCCGCCGATGCCGCCATCAGTGAGCTGACGCTGCTTGTGGATGGCAAGGAGTTGACGGGCCAGTTGCTCGGTAAGGACGAAGCCCGGCGGATCTATGAGTCCATCGTGCGCAAACAGCGGGACCCGGCACTGCTCGAATACGTTGGCCAAGGGCTGTTTCAGACGAGCGTGTTTCCGATTCCCGCCAAAGCTGAGCGCACCGTCGAGATCCGCTACACGCAGCTGCTGCGTAAGGACAACGGGCTTGTCGACTTTCTACTGCCGGTGGGAACAGTCAAAGCGGCGCAAAAGCCGATCGAAACATTTCGCGTCGACGTGCGAATTCACTCGACCGACCCGCTCAAGACGGTCTACAGCCCCACGCATGCCATGACCATCGAACGGCCGAACAACCGCCGCGCCGTCTGCAAACTCTCACTCGACAAAGTTCAGGGGGCCGACGACTTGCGGCTGTTCTACTCGACCGAAAGCGGACCGGTCGGCATCAACCTGGTCAGTTTCCGGCCCACCAACGGTGAGCCCGGGTACTTCATGCTGTTGGCCAGCCCTGAAGCTCAAACCGGTGATACACCATCCGTGCCGAAAACCGTGGTGTTCGTGGTCGATCGCAGTGGGAGCATGAGCGGCGAGAAGATCGAGCAGGTTCGAGAGGCGCTCAAGTTCTTCATTAATCAACTCAAGCCGGAAGACACCTTCAACATCGTGGCCTATGACTCCGACGTGGAGAGTTTTCGTCCCGAACTGCAGCGGGTCGACGAGAGTACGCGCTCCGCGGCACTCGAATTCGCCGCCGGACTGTATTCGGGCGGCAGCACTAATATCGACGCCGCATTGAAGACTGCATTGTCGATGCTGAAGGACAAGCAACGTCCCAGCTACGTGATGTTTCTCACCGACGGCTTGCCGACCGCCGGTGAGCAGAACGAAATGAAGATCGTCGCGAATGCAGACGAAGCCAATGACGTGCGGGCCCGCGTGTTCAGCTTTGGCGTTGGCTACGACGTCAACAGCCGTCTGCTCGATCGGCTTTCGCGCGAACTTAGAGGCCAATCGGTCTACGTTCGCCCCAACGAAAGCATCGAAGCGCACGTAGCGGCGCTTTACAAGAAAATCGGCACACCGTTACTGACCGATCTGAGTGTCGAACTCCGCTTGCAAGGTGGCGGGTCGACTGATGCAGGAATCACGCGGGTCTATCCCACTCCGCTGACCGACTTGTTCGCGGGCGAGCAACTCGTCTTGGTGGGCCGGTACCGAAAGCCTGGAGCGGTCAAAGTCACGATCTCCGGCATGGTGGGTGACGAACGGCAGACGTTCGAAGCTGAGGGCGTGTTGGTCGACGAGTCGGCCGACGATACCCGCGGATTTGTCGAGAAGATCTGGGCCAGCCGGCGCATCGGAGAGATCATCGATGAACTGGACCTGAAAGGGCACAACCAGGAACTCGTCGACGAACTCGTGCAGCTCTCGATGAAGCACGGGATCATGACGCCCTACACGTCGTTTCTCGCCAACGAAGAGGTCGAACTCGCCGATCGCGACGGCCTGGCACGGCGTACCCGAGAGTCGCTGGTGCAGCTGGGTGAGACGGCCGGCCAGAGCGCCTTCCAGCAGCGTGCAGCCAAGGGCCGATTTAAGCAGGTGCAGCAGGCTCCCGCATCTCAAAGCTTCAGATCGAGGGGCGGTGGTGGTGGCGGAGCAGCCACGCCTGCCGATGAAGCGGAGCCTATGATCGAAACGGTCCGCACCATTGGCCGTAAGACGTTCTTCCGCAAACAGGACCGCTGGCAGGACTCGACAGTGACGCCCGACCAGGAGTCCGCGGCCGAGCGCATCGCGCAGTTCAGCCCAGAGTACTTCGAATTGGCGGCAGCCCAGGGAGGCCGCTGGTCGAGCTACTTCACGTTTAGCGAAGCGGTCGTCGTTAACTTGGACGGCAAGACCTATCGCATTGATCCCCCGCCCGCTTCGAATTGAGTAGTGTCGCGACAAGATATGCCGCGATTTCCCACAACTCGGTTGTGCCACGGTCTCCTGACCGTGGCATTTCACCGACCGCAGGTCTCCAGAAAACTTGGCTTCGCGCCAACTTCAGATGGAGACCTTCGGTCGGCACAGTGGCGTGGTCAGGAGACCACGCCACAACCCGGAGGCTGGATCCGCCGATCCGCGTGAGATTGCTACTTGTCATCGGCAAGCCAAGGGGTCTATTATTTGGGAAGAGTCTCCGGGCGCGTGTGCAAGGAGGTAACCATGGAACCCACTTGGCCCTTCGTCATTCTGATTGCCGTTACAGTTTGCGGCGTGCTGGTCGCCGCGCTGGTGTGGGGTCCGTTGAAGAAACGCCGGCAGGCGCGCGAAATGCAGCGGGCCATGCAGGCTTTCAAGATCCAGCGCGAATTGCTGGAAGCGAAGTTCTTCGACCTGGCGCGATCGCTCGGCAAGCCGCGCGGCCTGCGATGGATCGACTGCGATTGGCTCGACAGCGTCACCTTCGCCCGCGATCTCAACGACGGCCTGTTGACCGCCTTTCTCGCCGTCAACATCAGCTTCGAAGCAATCGAAGGCGGCGACATGGAGGACGTTGCGGCGGTCGGCAACATCCGCGAGGCGGCCGCCCTGTTTCACTATCGGAGCGGACGATGGGGCACCGGCGGACGCGCCTTGTTCAACATGAATCCCCACGACGCCGTCACCCGGCTGCAAGACCAGTACGAGCCTGTCGTCTTGGAAACGCCATAAGGGCCCGTCATCGCTGGGAGACTGCGCCGGTCACTGCTGTGCTGAGTCGGTCGCCGTTTCCGCGGCTTCTGTTGCCAACTGCGGTGCGAGCGCTGGCACCCCGTCGGGGTTGATAGCGACATCCAGATCAGCGGCGGGATGTGACGGTCCATCGATCTCCGCCGGCTCGATCAGCCGCACGGCAGCACGCAGCGCTTGCGACAACTCTCGCAGGCGCGTCAGCTCGGCTAGCTCGGCGTCCAGGTCGACGTTGGATTGTTCCAGAAACCCCTGACGCAACTGGCCGCAACCGTTGACGCCGGGTTCGAGCAAAAACGCCGGTCCGGATCCGGCTGTTTCGGCGAACAGGCATTCGCCGCGCTGCTCCACTGCGTCGGAATTCATGAAGCCGATCAACATGATCGCACCGGCCGGGTGTCGGCGTTCGTCCTGCGGTATGGCGAACGTGACGGCTCCCTCGGCACTGACACGAATGTCGGCAGCGTCGGGCGGCAGTGTAATCGGCGGTTCGAGCTGCCGGCTCCAGTCTGCCTGGGCCAAGACCAGTTTGCCCTCGGCGTCCAGACAAAGTCTGCCGCACCGTGTGTAGAGCAGTTGCACGCCGTCGCGCACCTGGAAGAAGCCACGGCCCTCGATCGACAGATGCAAGGGATTCCCGGTTTGCCGCAGTTCGCCTTGAGCGTGATCGACGTGTGTGGCCGACAGTCGCGTCCCCCAGCCGACCGAAATACTGCCGGTGGTCGCATCACGGCCGGCATCTCCTTGGCCGCCGGCTCGCCAGTGGTCGTAGTGCAGGTCTTCGAAGAAGACTTGGGAGCGCTTGAAGCCGTCGGTCGTCAGGTTGGCAATGTTGTTGAGAATGACCGACTGTGCGGCGTGGATGTCGGTGACCATCGCCGGAATGCCCTCGGCCACATCGTCGAACAAACGTCGCTCACTGGCGAATAGATCTCGCCGGGGGATGCGGATGGGTTCATGGCGTGGAGCATGTGCTGTGGATGGCGCGGGGAGCTGCGGAGCCGGCAGCGGAACCTGCCCGATGGCCGGCGGCGGATCGAAACTGCGACGCATCCTCAAGATGTCGCGGACCACGTCCAGCGGCAGCCCCTTGAGCTCCTCCGACCAGATGTCCCGCGTCAGATCGCTGGCGTTGGGAAGCTCTTCGGCAATGAGAGCTTTGCGGAGCTCATCTTGGGAAGCATCCGGTTCGAAAATAGGACTGGCCGCGCCAGGTGCTAGCGGCTCCGGAGCGGCTCCGGCCGCAACGTCTGGGGGGGCGAACAGCAGCGGCTCATCGTCGGTACCAGTGTGCAGCGGCAAGTCGTCAGCTACAGGCTCCGATTGGGCCAGTAGCTGCGGACCATCATGTCCAGTGAAACGGTCCACCGCAGCTTCGGCGACTACCTCCAGCTCATCGCCGTCGAACGACACGGCCGGCATGCCCGGCTCGAATGGAAAGTACTGAATGCTCTCGAGATCCTGCGCGGAATCTTCGTTGGTCGAAGTTTCACGTGCATCGGTCGTGGCAACGTCGGGCGACGGCAGGTCGCTCAGCCTGACGCGCGCGGCTGGACCGAGATAACGCGACTGTGACGCAGTCCTCAGCTCCTCAAAGTGGCGGTAAATGACAAACTGCCCGCCCAGGATGGCGCCGACTGCAACGACAGTGACGACGCACAACAAGACTGCCTGATTGACGCGCATGACCGCCTCCGTGCGGACCGTCGTATCGACGAGATTTCGGATAGGACTGGGAATGCTGACCCAGGATTTGGGCGGCAAACAGTACCGGAATTCCGCTGACCCGACAAGATCGACCGTAGAACTCCCAAGCCACTAAAACCACCCAAGCCCCGCCGACAGGACTACTCTGTCGATGGCGGGCGACGCAGCTCCTTTTTCTGAGATTGGCGGCGTTTGTGATCCAAACGGCGGCGGCGTGCCGCTGCCGAGATCCTGGTCTTCTTTCGCCGCTTCGGTTCAACACTCACCTCGGCCAACAAAGCTCTCAGTTTCTCGATACAGTCGGCGATGTTGCGCGCCTGGTCCCGGTACCGCTGGCTGGATATCAGCAGGTCGCCATCGCTCGTGATTCGACGGCTGGCCCGTTTCAGCAAACGCAACTTGACCGCATCCGGCAGGCGGGTCGACGAGACGACCGGCCACCGCAATAGAGCCTTCGTGTTCACCTTGTTGACGTTTTGCCCGCCGGGACCCGAGCTGCGGGAAAACGTGAAGGAGAACTCCGAGTGAGGGATTTTCAAATCTTCGGTGACAATCAGCCAGCGATCGTCGCCCGATGACTCGGTTGGAGCGTTCATAAGACCTCAGTGGAAGCCGGCCCGCTTCCACAATAGACTGGAAATTGCGACAAGTGGTTCATCAAGTACTCGACATTGAAACCTGCCTGCTTCGTCGGAACAGCGTAACACGCCCTGCTGGAGACAAACATGGCCTATCCGCGCATGCTCCGTGTTCGACAGACGTTTGATGCCACGCGGATCGACGATCTTCCGGGCGAAGTCGACCGGCAACTGGCCACACTTCAATTGGCTAAGCAGATCAAACCGGGCGAAAGCGTGGCGATTACCGTTGGCAGCCGCGGTATCGCGAATATCGCCGAGATCATCAAGGCGAGTGTCGAACATCTCAAACGTGTGGGCGCGGCGCCGTTTCTGGTCCCCGCGATGGGCAGCCACGGCGGTGGCACTGCCGAGGGGCAGACGCACATCCTGGAGAGCTACGGTGTGACCGAAGAGTACACCGGCGCCGAGATCCGCTCGTCGATGGAGACCGTGATCGTCGACACCACGTCGCAGGGCATCCCGGTCCACTTCGATCGGCATGCTTACGAGGCCGATCACGTTCTGGTGTGCGGGCGCATCAAGCCGCACACGGGGTTTGTCGGTCCGATCGAATCAGGCCTGCACAAGATGATGCTCATCGGACTGGGCAAGCACGCAGGCGCCAAGATCTATCACCGCGCGATCCAGGACTACAGTTTTCTCGAGATCATTCGGGCGGTGGCCGACGTCGTGCTGAAAAAGTGTAAGGTCGTCGGCGGGCTGGCCATCGTCGAGAACGCTTACGACGAGACCGGCTTAATTGATGCGGTGGCGCCGGCCAGCTTCTTCGACAGGGAGAAAGAACTGCTCAGCATCTCCAAACAGTGGATGCCTCGACTGCCATTCGAAACGATCGGCTTGTTGATTGTCGATCAGATTGGCAAGAACATCAGCGGTTCCGGCATGGACACCAACGTCGTCGGCCGCAAGTCGAGCGATCACGCGGCAGGCAAACTCGATACAGTGACCTGCAAACGCATCTTCATCCGGGGATTGACCGAAGAAACGCACGGCAACGCCTGCGGCATCGGCATGGCCGAGTTCACCAACCAGCGGACGCTCGACCAAATGGACGTGGATGCCACCCGCATCAACGCGCTCACCGGCGGACACCCGACCGCTGCCGCATTGCCCGTCGCCTTTGCGACCGACCGCCAAGTGGTGGATTCTGCGCTGCAGACGCTTGGACTCGACGAGCCGGAGCAATCCCGGGTCGTTCAGATCACCAACACGCTGCACCTGCGCGAGGTGCTGGTCAGCGAGGCCTATCTGAGCGAGATCGAAGACCGAGACGACTTGGAAGTCGTCGAAGGCCCCTTCGACATGGAGTTCGACGCAGAAGGCAACCTGCACCCGGTCACAGCCGCAGCCGTCGTGCACTGACCCGTCGTAGCTGGGCAAAACCGCAGAGACACAGAGAAAAAGGTTGAGTGATGAAGAGCGGGTTGCCCTGTGCTCACATTCGAGCCTCGCGCCATCGTCTTGACGTTGCTTGCTCGTGTCGTCTTTTCTCTGTGCATCTGTATCTCTGTGGTTCAACTTCAGCAAGACATCGTTTCGACCAACTTCCAGCTCTCGCGTTCGCATTGATCGCGATATTCGTCTCCGGCCATCTGACGTCGATCGCAGCCGAACCTGCCGAATTGGTGTTGCGCGGCGGGCGGGTCGTGACAGTCGATGACAATCTCTCCGAAGCGGAGGCCTTGGCCATCCGCGGTGATCGCATAGTCGCCGTCGGCAGCAACGCAGACATCGCATCGTTCATCGATGAAGACACGCGCGTCGTCGATCTCGACGGGCGATTGGCGATCCCCGGGTTCATTGAGGGGCACGGCCATTTTCTGTCATTGGGCCGGACCAAGATGAACCTGGAGTTGCAACACGCCGGGACCTGGGACGAGGTCGTGCAAATGGTGGCGCAGGCGGCAGAGACCGCGCAACCGGGGGAGTGGATCGTCGGCCGGGGATGGCACCAATCAAAGTGGAGTCGCGTGCCCGAGCCCAACGTCGATGGATACCCGACGCACACCGAACTGAGCCGCGTCACACCGGACAACCCGGTGCTGCTGACACACGCCAGCGGCCACATGTGCTTTGCCAACGCCGATGCGATGCAGCAGGCCGTTGTAACTGCCGAATCTGCGAACCCCGATGGCGGCGAGATTCTCAAAGACGCCTCGGGACAGCCGATCGGGGCGTTTCGCGAGACGGCCCAAGCTCCGATACGCAGAGCTTACTCCCGGGCGCAGGCGGCGCGGTCTGAACAACAGCGTCGAGCCGACGATCTACGCGCGATCGACCTGGCCGGCCGCGAGTGTCTCTCCAAGGGCGTGACTAGCTTTCACGATGCCGGGGTCTCCTTTGCCGTCGTCGACCTGTTCCGTCAACTGGCAGAGGAGGGCCGGCTTCCCGTGCGGTTGTGGGTCATGCTGCGCGAGCCGAACAATCGTCTCCGCCGACGGATTGCCGACTACCGCGTGGTGGGCTATGGCAACCAATTCCTGACCGTGCGAGCCATCAAGCGGATGGCCGACGGCGCACTGGGAGCGCACGGAGCCTGGCTGCTATCGGCCTATGCCGACCAACCGGAGAGTACGGGGCTGATGATCGACTCGACGAGCGTGTTGCAGGAAGCCGCCAAGATCGCCGTTGAGCACGACTTCCAGCTCTGCGTGCATGCCATCGGCGACCGGGCCAATCGCGAAGTGTTGAATGTCTTTCGATCGATGTTTGCGACTTTTCCCAGCGAGCCGTCGCGGCGCTGGCGAATCGAACACGCCCAACACCTGCACCCCGACGACATTCCACGCTTCGCCGAGCTCGGCGTCATCGCCTCGATGCAGGCCAATCACTGCACGTCGGATGGACCGTATGTGGTCACGCGGCTCGGCAAACAACGGGCTCAAAACGGAGCCTATGCCTGGCGCAGTTTATTGGACGCCGGTGCCACAGTGATCAACGGCACCGACGTGCCGGTGGAAGACGTCGACCCGATCGGAAGCTTCTACGCGTCGGTCACACGCAAGCTGAAAGACGGCAGCCGTTTCTTTCCCGAACAGTGCATGACCCGTGAAGAAGCCCTGCGGAGCTACACGCTGGACGCAGCCTTTGCCGCCTTCGAGCAAGACCTGAAAGGCTCGCTCACCACCGGCAAGCTGGCCGACATCACCGTGCTTTCCAAAGACGTTCTGCGATGCCCGCCCGACGAGATTCCAGATGCCAAGGTGGAATTGACGATCGTTGGCGGTCGGGTCGTGTATGAAGCAATGCCCGATTAGATCCCATCCGGGATAATCGTGGCGGCTACGGGACCCTTTTCGGCCTCTGAATGTCTTATCTACGCCGCCGGAACCCGCCACGCTTATTCTTCACGCTCTAGCGGCAGTAGGTGTGAAACACGCCTCTTCGCCTAAGCATCGCGAAACCCGCCTGCCACTTCGCGATGCTCCACAAGAAACTGCCGGATGCGCGGAATGACTTCTTCAATCGCGTCTTCGAACACGTAGTGGCCTGCGTGAGGAAGGCGGAGCGTCTCGGCGTTCGGAAATCGCCGCTGGAATTCCTCCAGAAACTTCACCGTGAAACACCAATCGCATTCGCCCCAGATGAGCAGCAACGGCAGATCCACAAGTCGGGCGAGTCCCTCCTCAACGCTGACGAGCGTGCCATAGCTGGGATGCTGCGATTTCAGCGGGATGTCTTCGACAAACCGCTGAATCGCCACGCGGTGCTGCCAACTGTTGTAGGGTGCCAGGTAGCCGGCACGGATCGCTGGAGTCAGTAGATGCGGTTTCTCAACCGCCATCCGCAGCGCCGCCCGCGCGAATAGATTGAAACCACGCACACCCAGCGGACCGAATAAAGGAATGCGACATGCGGCGATCCGCAGGGGCATCCGTCTCGAGCGAAACGCGGCCGTGTTGAACAACACGAGACGCGAAAAACGCTCCCGCATGCGCCCGGCAGCCCCCATGCCGATCGCCCCGCCCCAGTCGTGGGCGATCAGGGTGATCCGCTGCAGGTCGAGGCTCTCGACGAAGCGGCACAAGTTGTCGATGTGGTTGGCGAGTCGATACTCGTAACCCGGCGGCTTGTCCGACATCCCGCAGCCGATGTGATCGACCGCCAGAACTCGATGGTCTTGTGAGAAATCCTTAACGAGGTTGCGCCAGGCGAAGCTCCAAGTCGGGTTGCCGTGCACCATCAACAACGGTTCACCTTGGCCTTCGTCCAGGTAATGGTAGCGCAAGCCGTCCAGATCGAACGTGTGCGGTGCGAACGGGTATTCGTCGCGGAACCCGCAACGACCGGGTAGGTCGAAGCCCGAGGGCGACATGCCTTCCTGAGTCGATGTGGCAGAACTCGAATCGCCCATCAGTTTGCGGCCGATTGCGGGTGAGTCTGGGCGGCGCCTGAGAGAATTTCCGCCAATAGCTCGGCCAGGCGGTCAACGTCTTCGGCCGAATGTGCGCAGTTGAGCGTGATCCTCAAGCGTGACGTTCCTTGCGGCACCGAAGGGGGGCGAATGGCAGCCACTAGAAAACCGGAGCATTCCAACTCGGCGGCGGCGGCGAGGGCGCTTCGGGGGTCGCTCAACACGATCGGAAAAATCGGGCCGACTCCCTGCGGAACCAGTGGAACTCCGGACGCCTGCAATTGCCCGCGCAACCTTCCGGCAAGTTCGTGTACGTGGTCTCGCCGCCAAGGTTCTCGTTCGATGATGTCTAACGCCGCGGCTGCGGCCGCACAGGCTGAAGGAGGCAGAGCGGTCGAAAACGTCTGCGTACGGGCTTTGTTCCACAGCCAGTCAATCAGCGTGTGCGGCCCGGAAACGAATCCGCCCAGAGAGCCGAGCGCCTTGCTCAGCGTGCCGACCCGCACGTCAATGCGATCCTCGACCTGCATCGACTCTGCCAGACCACGCCCATGTTGGCCGAACAATCCGGTGGCATGCGCCTCATCGATGAGCAACAGCGAGTCGTACCGCTCGGCCAGATCGCACAGTTCGCTCAAGGGGGCGGCATCGCCGTCCATGCTGAACAGGCTGTCGGTGACAATCAACCGGCGGCGACACGTGGCTGCACCTTTGAGTCCAGTCTCAAGATCTTCGAGATCCAGGTGCTCGTAGATCCGGACCTGCGCTCCCGAGAGTCGACAGCCGTCGACCAGACTGGCATGGTTGAGGCGGTCCGAAAAAACCGTGTCGCCCAGCTCGACAAAGGCGCCGATACTGCCGACGTTGGCGGCGAAACCGGTCGGAAACAGAATGGCCGCTTGCTGGCTCTCGAACTGGGCCAGCCGTTCTTCTAGCTCGGCGTGCCAGTTCGTTCGCCCGGTGATCAGAGCACTGGCACCGGCCCCGGTGCCGGTGGATTCGGCCGCCATCCCAGCGGCCTCGATCAAACGTCGATCATGCGCCAGGTTCAGGTAATCGTTGCCGGCGAAATTTCGCAGCCGCCGACCATCAACTTCGCACCAACCGTCGGGCAACGGCTTGAAGCGCCGACGTAAGCGAAACAGGTCCTTCTCGGCGAGACCCGCGAGTTCTCCTGTAAGCCAATCGGTCCGGTTTGTCATGGAAGCAAGCCGTCAGGTGAGCGAGATCAAATGATTGCTCAGTTTTTCCGCACCGGCGACCGTGATGAGATAGTTGTTCTCGATCCGCACTCCGCCAATGCCCTCAACATACAACCCGGGTTCCAACGTGAGCACGTCTCCGGCTTCGAGCGTGTCTTCGCTATGGGGCACCAGTATCGGCGGTTCGGGATGAGCCAGGCCGATTCCATGGCCGGCATGGTGGCCCAACGCACCGTACCCGGACTCTTCGAGTGGTCGAGAAGTGGCCGCGTAGACGTCGCGAGCGGCGGTTCCGGCCCGCAACGACTGGGAGCCCGCTTGCATGGCCGCCTGACACAACTCGAAGATCAGCATTTGCTCGTCGCTGGGACTGCCGATTGAGAGCGTGTTGGTGAAGTCGCTGCGGTACCCGGCAATGACGACCGAATAGTCAAGAATGAACAGGTCGCCAGTCTGCAACTTGTAATCCGTGGGCAGTCCGCCCGTCTTGGGATTTGCGGCGTTGGTGGCGCGGAAGTCTCCGTACACCAGCGCTGGGCGGCCGGCGGCTTGTAGGGCCGCGGCTTGCACTTCGCGATACACATCGAACTCGCTAATCCCCGCGCGGATGACTTCGCGGGCTTTGACGTGTCCGGCATCGGTGGCCCGCATGCACTGTCTCAGCAGCTCAACTTCGTCCGGCTCTTTGAGCCGACGCATCGTCCTCAGCAGCGTCCCTAGATCGGAGAAGGGCAGCGATAGATCGTCGTCGGAGCCGCGGATGACGTCCTTCGACTCGCCGAGGCTCGCCAACTGCACCCAGGCGGCCACTGGCAGCCACTGCTCTTCAACCAGGCCGATGCGGCCTTTCAGCTTTCCCGCGACCTTGGCCAACGCGGCTACGAGCGCGTGGTCGCGGTTGGCCACGGAATGCTGATGGTCGTACCAGCCTTCGACGACTTCGTGATCGACGAACGGCTCGCCGGCGGCCGACCGCAAAGCGAAATTGTCGCCCAGCAGTGTGGCGCCCGCTTCTCGTTCCAGCAGCAGCAGTCCGCGTTCGCCACCCGAGAAGCTGAGCGGTTCGACCCAGAAGTTCGAGAGATAGTGAACGTGCCTTGGATCGGCAATCAACAACCACTCAACTTCCGCCGGGACCGCATTCCACAGCCGCCGGCGGCGGGCCTGGCAACCCTCTGAGGTCAACATCATTCGAACCCTTTGGAAGCCAGCCAGCGTTCGGCATCGAGTGCCGCCATGCAGCCGGTGCCGGCCGCGGTGATCGCCTGGCGGTAGTAGTCGTCGGCGACGTCACCTGCTGCGAACACGCCTTCCACGCTGGTATAGGTCCGCATGGGGGTCGTCCACTTGAGATACCCCTTTTCGTTCATCTCGAGTTGGCCGCTCAGAAAGTCGGTGTTCGGTGTGTGACCGATGGCTGCAAAATATCCGGTGGCTGCCAGTTCTTCGGAACGGTTTTCGTCGTTGGCACCGCGGATCCGCACGCCGGTGACGCCGTTCTCGTCGTCTCCCAGAACCTCATCGACGACCGAGTTCCATTTGACGTCGATCTTCTCATTGTCGAGTGCGCGCTGCGCCATGATTTTGCTGGCCCGCAACGTGTCTCTGCGATGAACGATGTAAACCTTCGACGCGAACTTTGTGAGAAACGTGCCTTCTTCCATGGCACTGTCGCCGCCGCCGACGACCACCAGCGGTTGATTGCGAAACCGCGGCAGCGCTCCGTCGCAGACGGCACAGGCCGACACACCGGCGTTCTTGAAGCGGTCTTCCGATTCCAAGCCCAGATAATTGGCGCGGGCTCCAGTGGCGATGATGACCGACAACGCTTCGATCTCCTGTCCTTCCAGTGTCTTCATGCGGAAGGGGTGGTTTGCCAGATCGATCTCGACCACGTCGTCGGTCAGAACCCGTGTTCCGAAGTTGACGGCCTGCTGCCGCATCAGTTCCATCAACTCAGGTCCCGATACGCCCTGGCCTTCGTGCGGCGCCATGTATTTGCGCTTGTCTTCTTCGATGGAGTCGTCGAGATAAGCGCCCAAGTTGCCGACGGGGAAGCCGGGATAGTTCTCGACCTCGGTCGTCAGCGCCAATTGGCCCAGCGGCAGCGTGCCCATCTGCCGGTTGTCTTCAGTGATCGCTCCTTCAATCACGAGCGGCTCTAAGTCGGCGCGTGACGTGTAAATTGCCGCCGCCCAACCCGCCGGTCCTGATCCGATGATTACCACTCGTTCAGCCACGAGCCATCTCCTTGTTGCACTCTCCCGGTCTTCGATTCGTTACCACCGAACGATACTCAACGCATCAAGGCGGGGCAACTCAGCTCAGCGGCACTGTGCAACAGGGCAGACCAGTGGAGCGAGCCGCCGATCGGACACCTGGACGAAACCGGCTTGGCATGTTCGTGCGCAAGCGTCGAGATGGGTGTGAGTACAAAGTGCAGGCTGGTGCAGACTGCCGCGCTCGCAGAACGATGCGCGGTGAACACCGTTGGTGCCACTGGCGGCTCGTCCGCCAGTGCGGCCAATGGTGCTGGAGAAAGGCTCCGCGCGGCTTCGCTATCACCACTGGCAGGCAAGCTGCCAGTGGCACCCCCGCACTCCGCACTCCGCACTCTCGGCGACGGGTCAGACAGCGCTTTGAGCCAGATCGTCGACTGTGGGACGAGGCGCCCGCTGGCGGTAGGCCTCGTAGCCTTCGATCTTGTACTCCTCGAGCAGCACGTTGATCCGCTTTTCGATTTCGGTCAGGTGATTGCCCTGCTCGCGGGTGACGAATGTGACGGCTACACCCTTTTCATCCGACGAAAGCCGGCCGGTTCGGCCGACCCGGTGCACGTAGTCGTCGCAGTACTCTGGGATGTCGTAGTTGATGATGTGTGAAATGCCGCTCACGTCAATTCCGCGACCGACAACGTCGGTAGCAACCAGCAGCCGAATCTTGCCGTCGCGAAAATTGCTCATCACGCGGTCGCGCTTCGGCTGCGGCAAGTCGCCGTGAATCATCGCCACTTTCGACAGCTTGCCGGAAAAGTTGCGATGCAGACGCTCGGCCCCGCGCTTCGTGCGGGTGAAAACGAGTGCCTGCTGCGGTTTTTCTTTGCTCAACAACCGCACGAGCAGTCCGAACTTTCGGTCGGCGTCGACGGTAGCAAAGAACTGTTGAATGGAATCGACAACGACATTGTCTTCGGAAAGGTCGACCCGCAACGGCTCGCGCATGAAGCGCTTCGCCAGTCGTTCGACCGGAGGCGGCATGGTGGCCGAGAGGAGCAGCGTCTGGCGTTCCACCGGACAGCGCCTGAGAATTTTTTCGATATCGGGACGAAACCCGATGTCGAGCATGCGGTCGGCTTCGTCTAGGACAGCAATCCGCACGTCACCCAAATTCAGTGCCCGCCGGTTCATCAGATCGATGACCCGTCCGGGTGTGCCGATCACGATCTGTACTCCTTTGCGGAGATCGCTCAGCTGGGGCCCCATGGGCCGTCCACCCACGATGACCGTAACGCGGCACGTGTTGCCGGCTAGGCGACGAGTTTCGTTGGCCACCTGTTCGCTCAGCTCTCGCGTGGGCGCAAGCACAATCGCCTGGGTGCGGCTGTCGTTGCAGTCGATCCGCTGCAGAATGGGAATGGCGAAGGCGGCCGTCTTTCCCGTGCCCGTCCGGGCCTGACCGGTGCAATCGACACCAGTCAGTGCAATCGGGATCAAAGCGGATTGGATGGGGCTTGGAGTGCGGTATTCGACTCGCTCAAGCGCCTCAAGAATGGGTTGGTTAAGACCGAAATCCTCAAATCGTGTGGCAGTGTTCTCTGCCTCAATTGTTGACAAACTCACTCTTAATCTATTTTCACCTAAGGAGTTGTGGCCTGATACGATACCGACGTTGGATGACGTTCAGGTTCCTGAAACTGATCAATTCGCGTTTATTTGTTGGATGGGTGTGTTCAAGAATACGTTATGCATGAAAACGGGTCAATCGAGGGTTCGCTGCCGTCTCCTCGACTTGGCGTCGCTTTCGCACGGTTTCACGTCCCATCGTGACCTCACGGACGCAAATAGGTGTTGGGTGCGTCAGCGAAGCGGCGACGATGATCAGCGTCGCTGAAAAACCACAACCTGCCTCGATAGACGGCTCCCCACTCAGGCTGTCCCGGTGCCATTTCGCCTTGCTCGACCGCGTGAACGATGCAGTTTCCGTCGAGAATTGGCCAGTATTTGGCGGGTTCTCGCTCAAATCGCGTTTTGTGGGCTGCGCTGGCAAAGTACAGCGTTCTTCCCTGGTGCACCGTCGAGTACTGTGCTGATCCATCCATCAACACCTGTTCTTCGAGCAGTGTCACCAGGCAGAACGGGGAAAAAGCTGTCTCAGCGGCGGTGGCTGAGACCGGCATGGCTTGGCGGCTGGCGATGGGCGGCTGTTGTGAGTTGTGATCGGCCTGGCAGACAGTCCCGATTTCGCGGTTGAATTGCTGCGGAGTCTTGTAACCAGTGATGCGTTTGATGACTTTGAAATCAGGCGAAATGATGACGGTCGTCGGTAGCCCTTTAATACCAATGCTTTCCATCAACTGCGGTTCCTCATCGGCATCGACGGTCACAGGCACGAAACAGCTCTCGACGTGCAGGGCGACCTGCTCATCCGAGAAGGTTTTCTTCATCTTGCGACAATAGCCACACCATTCGGCTGTAAACTCGACGAGCATCGGCTTGTTGGCGCGGCTTGCTTCCTGGACCGCTCGCTGAAAGTCTTTGCGCCATTTGAGTTGCGTGGCTTCCGCGTGGTTCGGCACCAAGCACATCAGTCCTGCGGTCAGTGCCAGGATTCCCACCGCCCGTTTCAGCACGTCGGCCATCGATTCTCATCCCTGATTCGTTGGGTTGGTTGAACGCTACAACTCCTACATGCTTCTTTATCGACACACGCATGCACGCAATGTGTAAGACGGACTACAAAAAGCTGGAGTTTTAAAGAACTTGCGCACCGCGCCCCCCACGCGAGTCTACGGGCGCAACCAAGCAGATCACGCAAGTAGTTGTGGGGAAATAAGATAGCGCAGCAGGCGCAAAAGAAGAGCGGCGAGCCTGGTGCGTGACAGACTCGCCGCAGAGGGTGAGATAACAGTATAAGAACCCGCGTTTGCTGCTTTCAGCCTTCCGAATACTCTGCCAGCTTGGCAGTTACTTCTTTCGGGATTGGTCGTTCAGGCTCCAGTCGTAGTCTAGATAGCCGACCGTAGTACGCGGGTTTGTGGCTAGGCGTTGGGCTGAATCCGGCAGAAACTTCTTCAAATACCGAAATTGTTCAGATTGATTCGCCCCGAAGTCAGTGCCAAACCAGTCCAGGATAGAACTTACGTCAATACGGCCACGCTTGGCATCGACCCGGAAATTCTGCCGCCGAGAGAAAAAGTCTCGCGTGTTCTCGCTCAATTGACGCTCCAGACCGGCCGCTGTATAGGCTTGGTTCAGCAGCCGCGGGCACCCGACCGAAGCACACACAATCGCGAAGTGGATCCGCGGCTCCCCGAGTTTCCGCAGTTTTTCGTGCTCGATCGCCTCCAAAGAATATTCGCTGTTTCCCACCTTCAGCGGCAAGTCCTGCCAGATGTTGTATCCGAACACGCGTGCCGTGTGGTTGCGGATGCTGGACGTCGGATACTCCTGCAAGATCCCCTCAATGGTGACGGCGTTGTAGGCATTGATCCAAAATGCCACGCGCGCCTGTGGACTGCTGGACATGGCTGGGTTCGCGCGCCCCAAGTCGGCCAAGTAGTTCAACAGTGCTCGGTGGTCAGACTTGTTTCGCTGCCACTTGGCGTAGGCGACGTAACCATCGTCGTCGACGTACTTCTGTAGCAGCGTGTTCCACGCTGTGTGATCGATCGCCTCGAAGCTCATTTGCTTTGAATTTGGCCACTGCTTTCCAAGCGCGGGCTTGGCTTGTGCTGTCTGTGCCGAGCCGACCATCAGCAGACCGGCGCCCAGTGTCAGTGCAAGCCAACGCAAGAGTCGGGATTGTGAGTTGCCGCATCCCTTCGGCAAAGGTGCTAAGTGTTTCATTACCTGGCTCTCCAATATCAATTCTTGATCGTCGCATGTGGATCGGGCAAGCTTCCCTGTCGAGCCGTCCACGACGTTGCCAACTCGAGTCACTGATCGCATTATCGGCGGAGGGGGTGAATGTGTCTGTGAGCAACCCAACACATCAATCGCTTCGTCGAAACAACGCCCAAAAGCAGCGCGGCAAATTGAGCCGTGATGCAGGAATAAAGTGTTGGGGCTCTTGACGTTGCCGAGATGGGTCTGTGAGATAACGTACAGACGTCGGGGATCACGAGCGGCAGACTCACTTCAGCGATCATGAGTGAAGCCGTTCCAGGCCTGGAAGCGTGCCGGGCCGAACTTTCCAGCTCGAACGGCGATTTCAAACAAGAGGGATACAATGAAAAACGTCGGACTCAATCGAAGAGATTTCAACAAGTTGACGATGGCTGCGTTCGGCGGAATCGTTGCAGGATCTGCAGTCGGCTGTGGGGACCCGGCCGGCGATGCCGGTGGTGGCGCTGCTCCAGCCGAACCGGCTGAAACCGGCTCAGACGCAGGTGGCGACGCGGGCGGCGAGAGCTCTGAAGGCTCCGGTACCTCCTCGACCGAAGACGCTGCAGGCGAGGACGCCGAGCACGTTATGCTCGCCGGCAACAACGTCTGCCGCGGTCTCAACAGCTGCATGAATCACAACACGGGCGAGAATGCCTGTGCCGGGCAAGGCGCCTGTGCGTTGGCGTCCGCCCACGACTGCCACGGCATGAACGATTGCAAAGGCGAAGGCGGCTGCGGCGAGAACCCAGGCCAGAACGACTGTAAAGGGATGGGCGAGTGCGCTGTGCCACTCAACGAGACAGCCTGGCAAGCTGCCCGTACCGCTTTTGAAGAAGCCATGACGACAGCTGGCAAGGACTTCGGGGCCGCTCCCGACGCTTGATGCAACAAAAGTCAGTTGAAAAGACGATACCCCGGCGGTTCTTGCGATCCGTCGGGGTTCGTTGTCTGGGGTAACTGCCGCGTTGCAATTCTTCGCAGAGCACTCCGAGGTGGTTGAATGATTGACCTCGTTCCCAAGCTCCGGCTTGGGGACGCACTGTTTTTCGAAGCTCCGCTTCGGCGATTCGTGTAGCGGTCGGCGAAGCCGAGCTTCGCGGAGATGGGTTCCCAAGCCGGAGCTTGGGAACCAGGCTCAAGTGGGCCGCGGCCTCAACTCGTCATCCGCGCAGTGAACCTTACAGCCAGTTGAAAGGTGCCGATGACTCCTGCACGACTCGGACAGGATCATTTGGGATTGGGCGTCGGCCTGAGGTCGAAGCACTACGGACACATTCTGAAACAGCAGCCCGACGTCGATTGGTTCGAGATCATCTCTGAGAACTACATGGACTCGCGCGGCAAGCCGCGCTACGTTCTCGAGCAGATTGCCGAACGCTATCCGATCGTCATGCACGGTGTCTCTCTATCGATCGGCAGCACAGATCCGCTCGACATCGAGTACCTCGACAAGCTGAGATGCCTCGCCGGCGCCGTCGACGCCCACTGGGTCTCCGATCACGTGTGCTGGACCGGCGTCGCGGGCCGAAACGCCCACGACCTGCTGCCGATTCCTTTCAACGATGAGACGCTGCGACACGTCGTCGAGAGGATTCGCACGGTTCAGGATATTCTCGAGCGCCCGCTGATGCTCGAAAACCCGAGCAGTTATGTCACGTTCGCCGACTCGACGATGACCGAGTGGGAGTTTCTGACCCGCATGACCGAAGAAACCGATTGCGGCCTGCTGCTGGACGTCAACAACGTCTATGTCTCCAGCGTGAACCACGACTTCGACCCAATCGAGTACTTGCACAACATTCCGCACGAACGGGTCGTGCAATTTCACCTCGCCGGACACACCAATTGCCGCACGCACCTGATCGACACGCACGACGGCCACGTCATCGATCCGGTTTGGGAACTCTACCGGCTGGCGCATGAGTTGACCGGCGGGGCTTCGACGCTGCTGGAGTGGGACGCGCGAATCCCCGAGTTTCCCGTGTTGCATCAGGAAGTGCTCAAGGCCAAACACTACATGGGCGCCCAACTGCCCGATACACCGTTTGCAGACCATGTCGAGGACGAAACGTTCGCCGGCGCACCGTCGAGTGTTCCTCATCCGGCCACGTTTGTGGTGGCGGAAGTCGAATGAGCCACGACCCTATCCAACTCGAGCGCATTCAGCGGTGGATGCAGTCGGTGATCACGCATCCCGACGGGATCGAAGCCGCAATCGATTCGGATGCCGCCCGCAGCGAGATCGACGTCACTGCCAAGGACGTGGAACGGGTCATCACCCGCTCGCAGGCGCTCGACAGCATCGAACGGCTACGGGTCTATGGCAACGCGTACTACGCACGTCTGTTGGAATGTCTCCGCGAAGAGTATCCGGCGCTAGTACATGCTGTGGGACAGGACACGTTCGACGGCTTTGCCTTCGGTTATTTGCAGCAATACCCATCGACAAGCTACACGCTGGCTCAGCTTGGCCGCAGCTTTCCGCAGTACCTGTCCGAAACGCGTCCCAAGAGGGATGAAAGCCAGGGAGGCCCCGATTGGGCCGACTTCTTAATCGATATCGCACGGCTGGAGCGGTCCTACAGTGAAGTGTTCGACGGTCCGGGCGGCGAAGACGAACGCTTATTGGAAGCAGACGATCTGACAGCCATCGCGCCCGAACAATGGCCGCAGGCGCGGCTGATTCCGGTAGAATGCCTGCGTCTGCTTGCACTGAGTTACCCCGCCCACGACTACGCAACCGCCGTCCGCAAGCAACACCAACCCGCTCCCCCTCAGCCCTCTCTCACCTGCCTGGCGATCAGTCGCCGAGACTACATCGTCCGCCGCCGCGCCGTCTCAGCACAGGAGTTCGACGTGTTGCAGTCGCTGGCCGACGGCCACACGGTGGGCCAGGCCATCGAGCACGCTGCGTCCGACATGAATGCCGAGCAGGTCGACGAACTGGCAGCGAACCTGCGGCAATGGTTCACCCGCTGGGCGACGGCGGGATACTTTCGCCGACTCGATGTCGCCCAATAGCAGATCGGCGCAACGACAATCCTCGACCGATCCCACAAGCGGTAAGGTTCGCCGAAATCAAGGCGTCCCAGAGTTCCACCTGACTGATTGCGGCTGGTTTCGGGTAAGCTCTCAATGTCATCGGACCGCGTGCTCGAACGCATAACATCAAGCTTGGCTGAACGCATCGGCGATCGATTCCTTCCATGAAGACAGATTCCAACAAGTCCACCAACCTCGCCGAGACGCTTCCGGCTCACTTGTATCGTGGAACGGCGGCTTTTGAGCGCGAGCGGCAGGCGATTTTCCGGCGGGAGTGGATCCTGTGCGCCCACGAGTCCGAACTCGCCGAGCCCGGATCGACCATCGCAGAATGCCTGGCGGGCTGGCCGATCTTTGTGCGGCGGGGGCGCGACGGTGTGCTGCGGGCCTTCCACGATGCCTGCCGCCACCGCGCCGGGCCAATCGTCGGCATGCCGGAGGGCGATCTAGCACATGCTTGCAACGTCGCGCGGCTGCGCTGCCAATACCACGGCTGGCTGTACGACGAGCAGGGCTGCCTGGCCAAGACGCCCGATTTCGGAGCGACGGAACTCGACCGGGAGCAATATGGTCTGCAGGCGCTCCAAGTAGACACGTGGCGCGGCTTCGTCTTCGTGTGTCTCGACCTTGAGGCTCCGCCGCTGATCGAGGCACTGGGACGGCTGCCGGAACTCACGGACCGTTTTGAGTTCGAAGGTTACCAACTCCACACGCGCCGCGCGCATCGGCTGCAGTGCAACTGGAAGACGTACGTCGAGAATTACTTGGAAGGCTACCACATTCCCTACGTGCACCCGCGACTTCACCGCGAGGTCGACGTGCAACGATACGAAGTGGAAGCTGAGCGCGGGGTCGTAACCCACCGCGTGCCGGCGCGCACCCCTGAAACCGTCTACGACGGGCTGTGGACGTGGCTGTTTCCGAACGTCGCACTCAACGTCTACCGAGAAGGTCTGTCGATCGAGCGGATGATGCCCGTTTCACCGAACGAGATGCGGATCGAGTACCTATTCCTCTTCACAGAGGGCGCCGATCCGGATGCGTCGATGGAGATGAGCGCCGAGGTCACCGAAGAAGACAAACGCATCTGCGAAGCGGTGCAGCGCAACCTCGACGCGGGCATCTATCACACCGGCCGCTTGTCGCCCAAACACGAAACGGGCGTTCTCGACTTTCAACAACGCGTGCGCTCGGCGCTCGAGCAACTGCCAGAATGATGGTCCGCGATTTGCAAGCCGCGGCGGGCCATCTGAATGGGCCGTAACGCGCAGCAAAACAGCCAACATAGACCTGACCCAACGGCTTGCTTGCGATGGCCGCAAATGTCGGCCGGAAGACAGAGGCCAATCTAACAGCAGGTCGAATTCCGGCACTACGCGTGCCGACACAAATGGATCTCAAGCTTGATCACCCGCGGCACGGCTGGCTTCCAGTTTCGCTCACCATATCGGGAAAGCTCTGTCAGTTCCGTGCGTCGAACGTCGTCAACGATCCGTTGTCGAAGTTCTTGGCCGTTGCCCTGTGGCTTGCCGCGCCCGACGAGCCGTTGCCGGAGATTCCCTCGAGTCTAAACCCGCCGTTCACAGAGACCGACGTCCGATGCATCCACTTTTGGCTGGAGCCTGTCTGGCACACGCTACTTGTCCAGCGTCTGCCGACCCGGGTTCGCCTTGTGTTCTATGAGGACCATCCTGGCGCCCTGAGCGTCGGCCCGCATGATCTTCGCGGATCTGCACGAACGCTGTTTGATCGCACTTCCGTTTCGCAGTTCGCAACAACGCTCTACACCTCACTGGCATCGATCCGCCACGGCATGGCCCCCGCACTCTACGATCAACACTGGGGGCGTCCATTCTCGGAGGCGCACTTGAAGTCTCTGGCAACGTCTCTGCAACGTGATTGACCCAAGGACGATCGCCCGCACCGCTCGTTACTCATCCAACTTCACGCCCTCAAAACCGATCGGCGGACGGGATCCGTTGACGGTATTGCCGGTGACCTTGCCGTCCTCGACGGTCATGTTGAAGACCATCAACCGTTTGTCATAGCCCATTGCACGAATTTGGTTGCCGGAAACCGCGATCAGAGGCAAGGCGTGCTGACGGCCTTCAAACGCCAGTGAACCCTCCAATCTGTCGCGGACTTCCCAGATGCTGATGATGCCGTTGGCCTTCTGCAATCCCCGTCTGGCCACGAGTTCATACGTTCCCTCCGGGTCGATTGTCCGCGATTGAGGCGGATGTCCTTCCTTGATGCGGACGAACGGCTCTGCGATCAGCTGTGCTTCGGCACGCCCAATGACGCCCCTGTAGACGTTCGTCAGCATGGCGATCACAACGCCGCTATCGGGGTACAGAAGGAGGTAGCAGCGGCCTCCGGGTTGATTGCCGCCATGCCCGTAAACCTGCCGATCGTGGTTGTCTTCACGGATGGTCCAGCCCATCGAGTAGTTGTGGGTCTTGCCGTCGTTGAATTGAGAGGGTGAGAAGATCAAGTCGAGTGACTCGCGGTTGAGAAAGCCTGGTTCCAACAGCGCCGATCCGAATCGGACAAGGTCTTCGGCCGTGCTGAGAAATCCGCCTCCCGGAATCTTGTAGCTGTGATCGGTCAATGGGGCGTTGATCAGGTTGAGATCCTCGTCGTTGTCGTAGGCGTACAGGCCGCTGCGATTCGGAATGATCTGTTGCTGGTTGTCGGGCAGTGTGTGGCGCATGCCGAGCGGTTCGAAGACGCGCTCGCGCATCAGAGTCGCGAAGTCGGTCTCGGCGGCACTGGCCATTGCCGCGCCCAGCAGGGTGTAACCGAGGGTGGTATACGATCGGCTTTCGCCGGGGGCAAACAACAAATCGTCGTCCGCAAACATGGCAACGGCCGAGCGGGTCGTGGGATAATGCTTCGTGCTCAGCACCTCCGCCTGGGTAGTGTGCCGCACTCCGCCGAGATGCCGTGCCAACTGCGATGCGGTAATCGGTGCTCCCTTGTCGGGAAACTCGGGAACGTAGTTTTGGATTGGGGCCTCAAGATCCAAGATCCCTTGCTCCGCCAGCAAGCCTGCGGCGGCGGCGGTGATCGGCTTCGACACGCTGGCGATCCTGAATTTCGTCAGCGGCGTGACCGGTTGTCTTGTTTCGAGGTTGGCGTAGCCAAAGCCTTCAGACCACACGATCTTTCCGTCCACCGCAACAGCAACCGACAGCCCAGGCATGGGGACTTCTTCGATGAAGGCCGGTAAGATCCGTTGGCCTTGTTCGATGGCGTGTGCGTACGAGTGTTGCGAATCGGCCGTCACCTGTGCGCGGGCGGGTAAGGCGACTGCCTGAACGATCCCGAACACCAATGCCACGGTTGTGACGAGCCTGGACCATCCCTTTCCCAGCGATGGACGGCTCTGCGGGTCAGTTGAAGGTTTCACGGCGATCTCCTGAAGTGCGGCAACAAAGTCCCGGCCCCGAACGGAGCCCAATTGTATTCGCGTCAGGAGTGCAACTATTACGAGTCTTATGAGCCGTTTCGGCAGAATGGCGACAAAGTTGGCTCGGCGCATCGACGACCGCACTTCACCAGCGACGGCGTTTCAGGCTGTCGCGTGCCGCTGCAAGGAACCCGGTTTGGGTACTACACTCCCGGTGCTGCGAGCGGTAGCCGTGACGGATGCTCGCAGACTGCTCAAGAGAGACTCTCAGCCATTTCGGCGCTTTCCTCTTGCGGCTGATCGGTGGCGGGCGTCGGTTGCTCGTCCGGCTCCCCGTCGTCCCGACGACGACGGACCCGTGCGATGACGACACACGTCATTCCCGTCAGTATCAGCTGCAGAGTCGGCAGGTCAACCAAGTTGACGACGACGAACAGGCACCGCTGGACGACGTACCTCTTGCGATGCATGGATGCGTGCAGCAGCCAGTCGACCGCCTCCCAACAGACAATGCCGACGAACGCGACCAGCCCCAACACCGTTAAGGCAATGCCCACTTTCCGCAGCCGCTCAATCGAAAGCTGGCCTTGAAAGGCAATCGCCGGCGGCACGAATAGCATCAGCCAGAAACCGTGATAGGCAACCAGCGCTTGAGCCGGCGGACCGCAACCCCAGGGGCCGCAAATCGCGTGGCCCCAATAGCCCGGTATCCGATGGATTTGCAGCGTTCCCAGAACCGCGACTCCCCACACGGCCAGACCGAGTCCATACTTCCAAGTCGATGGGCTGACGAGCGGTTGATGCATGGAGTTCTCCAACCCGGAAATGAATCTTGATTCCACGCCATATGCGGTTTTGGCTCTGTAAACCACTTCACACAAAGCCGAGTTTTTGGTGATCCCGCTCGTTGTGAAACCATAAACGTTCACAGGTCGGGGTCTGGCTCATTTTTCGGCCGGCGAAACATCGGTAAGGAACGATCGTGGCGCCGAAAAATATGCCTGACCCTTTGACGCTGAATGCCGATACGTTTCGAGCCCATGAACAGTAACGTGAAACAAGCCACAGTACTGCCGATGGCAACCTCTTAGTGTGGAGCGAGACGATGCAGATTGAAGGAGCGCAAACGCATCGCAGGCATCAGGAGTGCAAGGATGATTCAGCAAACAGCCGCCAATGCGGAGCAATCAACCCACTCGACGGATGGGGCAACCGCGCGTCGAGCCCTGCGATTGCGCAGCAGGCCCGCGCGATTCGCGATCGTTGCAACCCTCATTCTGATTCCGGCAGCTACGTTTTTCCGGACACAGTGGGCCGAGTCGGACCGCGTGTGGGGTGGCAGTCAGAATCCACGCCCGCGTCGCGGCACACTCAACGGGTTCGACCTGAGCAACTCGGTGTTGCCCCCGAAACTGATCCGACGAGGCGGTCCGCCGCGCGACGGCATTCCGGCACTGGTCGATCCAACGATGATCGACGCCTCACACGCCGGCTATCTGCGGCCCTTCGACCGCGTCGCCGGTGTCATCGTCGATGGTGCGGCCCGCGCCTATCCGCTGAGAATTCTCAACTACCACGAAGTGGTGAACGATCGCGTGGGCCGAACGTCGCTGGCCGTCACCTACTGCCCGCTCTGCGATTCGATAGTCGTCTTCGACCGCCGCACCGAACAGGGAGAACTGCAGTTAGGCGTCTCGGGGTTGCTCTACAACAGCAACGTGCTGCTGTACGACCGTTCGCGACCAGGAACCGAGAACCTGTGGTCGCAGGTCATGCGACAGTCGGTCGCGGGCGACCGCGTCGGCGAGACGCTCAACACGCTGCCGGTCGAGTTGACGACGTGGTCTGACTGGTTATCGCGGCACCCCCGCACCAAGGTGCTCTCAATCGCGACCGGGCAACAGCGGGACTACGACCGCAATCCCTATGCGGCATACTTCGCCGGAAGCGGGTTGATGTTTCCGGTCAACCACAAAGATAACCGTCTGCGCCCCAAGACGCGCGTACTGGGTGTGTGGACACAGAGCGGCGCACGGGCCTATCCACTGGCACAGTTCCGAAGATACCGGCGCGACTCTGATCTCGAAGCTGAATTGGACGGCTTGCGGTTTGGCCTGAGCTACAACAACGAGGCCAACTCGCTGCGCGTCACGCATGCCGACGAAGGCCTGTCGTGGATGTATGCATTCTGGTTCGCCTGGTCGGCGTTTCATCCCGAAACAGAGGTCTTTCGCAATTCGGAAGGTCCCTGACATTCCCACTCGACCTTGCTCATGTCCACGCTGCGCGAGGACATGCCACACACCTCAACTCTGCAGCTTGTCTTGGTTCTGAACTGCGCACTTGATATAAACAACTCCTGATGCGTCCCGCCCGGACTTGAAGCTGCACAGTGGGGTGGATCTTGAGTCAGAACGATGGCCATCGAACCGGCTACACGCGACGCGGGTTTCTCACCGCAGGTGCCGCCGGATTCGGATCGCTCACCCTGGCCAACTTGCTGCGCGCCGAGGCTCGCGCCGGGATCCACAACTCGCGCAAAGCTGTCATCTTCGTACATCTGGATGGCGGCCCGCCCCAGATGGAGACGATCGACCCCAAGCCCGAAGCTCCCGCCGAAATCCGCGGCGAGTTGCAACCCATCGACACGGCGCTGCCGGGCCTGCAGATCTGCGAAGTCATGCCGCAGGTCGCTGCAGCCGCGGAGAAGTTTGTGTTCATCAGATCGCTGGTCGGTTCAGACGGCCGGCACGATGCCTTTCAATGCCAGTCGGGATTTGCACAGAAGGACCTCCGGTCGATCGGTGGCCGGCCGGCGTTGGGTTCCATCGTCGCCAAACTTGAGGGCTTGCCGACCGATGAGGCGCCCCCGTTCGTGGATCTGATGCAGGGCCGGGCACTGGTCCGCGATAGCGCGCGACCAGGATTTCTCGGGCCGACGTTCAAACCGTTTCGGCCCGACATCTCGTCGATGTTTCAACGTGAACTCGAAGATGGCATGAAGAATGAGCTCGCCCGGCTCGGTAGCGGGCATTCCACCAGCCTCACGCTGCACTCCAGCCTGGCCGACGGACGCTTGGACAATCGCATGCAACTGCTGACCGGTCTGGACCGCATCCGCCGCGCCGTCGACGAGAGCGGCATGATGGAAGCGATGGATCAGTTTACCGGGCAAGCTGTCGGCATTCTCACTTCCGGCCGACTGGCCGACGCGCTCGACCTGACACGCGAAGATCCCAAGGTCCTCCGGCATTACTCTCCGCGGGCTGCGCAGCCGGATGCTCGTTTCTATACGAGCGAAGGGCCGACAGCCGTTCGCAAATTCCTACTCGCCCGTCGATTGGTCGAAGCCGGAGTCCGCGTCGTCAGCATCTCGATGAGCGACTTCGACACGCACCGCAGCAACTTCTCCCGCATGCGGCAATTGATGCCGCTGGTCGATCACGGTTTGAAAACATTGGTGGCCGACCTTCAGCAGCGAGGCATGCTGGACGACGTGACCATTGTGGCGTGGGGCGAATTCGGACGTACACCGCGAATCAACGCTGATGGCGGACGCGACCACTGGCCGCGCGTCGGACCGGCTCTGATCGCCGGCGGTGGTCTCCGCCGTGGCCAGGTCATCGGCAGCACCGACCGCACCGCCTCCTCGGCAATCACACGCCCCGTCCGCTACAAAGACGTCATCGCCACCGTGTATCACGCGCTGGGAATCGATGCTCTGAAGACCACCATCGTCGATCCCCACGGCCGACCCCAGTATTTGCTGGATGCCGGCGAACCGCTGCGCGAGCTGATCTAGGCTGTCTCGACCGTCGCAGCTGGCGCAGATACTCCCGCTTCGAAGGCGCGCTGTAGCGGTCCGCTTCAGGCGACCCTGATCCCGTCGCCGGAGCGGCCGGAACCGCCCGTCCCCCTTCAGAAGGGGGACTATAGGGGGTTCTTCGATCATTCATGTCCCTCCCTCAAAGCTTCGCTCATCTCCGGTGACTGGAAATATTTGCCCAGGTTGCCCACAATGTCCCGCAATTCATGTTGAGCGGTCGGGCCAGGCCATCGAGAGAGAACACAAGGAGAGTTCGATGAGAAAATACGTGTGCATGGCGGCGATCGTGCTGACCGCAGCAGGGTCGGCAATCGCTGCGCCGATTACCCCTTCATTCGACGATTTCGGTGAGCTGGCCCCGGCGACGTTTGGCGGAGACGGGATCCCCAACGACCCTGTCGCAATCACTACGATTATCGACGGGGGCAACACGATTACCCTCGGGCTGGCGTCGCACGGCCGCTTTGCCAATCCCGATCAAGGCAACGACGGCGCGGGAACTTACTTCGCCCGCACAGGGTCGAACTTTGGCGATCCAACGTTTGTGACCATGCCCAGCTCGTCGCTCGGGGCCACTTGGAACGTCAACTTCTACATCGACATTGCAGGCGGCGGATCGTTCGATGACTACATCATCGAACTCGTCTACGACTTCGACCCGGCGGCCGGCACAGACGAAACCGATCACGGTGTCCTCGACTTCAACGGAGCAATCACGGCCCTTGGCGGCGATCCTGCACTCGTCTCGTTCACTGAAGGCTCGGAGAACCTGCTGTTCTCCTTCTTCGCCGACGGCGGCTTGCCATTCATCACGGTGCCGACACCGGGCAGCTTCGATCCGAGCGCCATTGGTGAATACTCGCTGGCCTTGATCGTCCGCGATACGGGCGGGAGCGAACTCGGGCGTTCCGCAATCCACGTGCTGACAACCCCAGAACCATCAACCATGGCCCTGCTGGGCATGGGCGGAATCGGCTTGGCATTGGGCGGATACCGGCGCCGACGAAATCGAAACCGCACGGCGGCATAGTAGACAACAATCAGCAAGACCTTCGAATGCCCAAGCCCGCCGAAAGCTTTCGGCGGGCTTTTATGTTTGCAAAGAATCCAAAGTCCACGCAGCAAGCAGCCACCATGAGCAAGATCCGCTGGGGCATACTGAGCACTGCCAAGATCGGAACGGTCAAAGTCATTCCCGCCATGCAGCAGGGACAGTTTTGCGAGGTGACCGCCATCGCCTCGCGCGATGGTGCCCGCGCCAACGAAGCCGCCGCGCAGCTTGGTATTCCCAAAGCCTACGACTCATACGAGGCACTGCTGGCCGATGCCGACGTCGACGCCGTCTACAATCCGCTGCCCAACCACTTGCACGTGCCCTGGTCGATTAGGGCGCTGGAGGCCGGCAAACACGTGTTGTGCGAGAAACCGATCGGCCTGACTTCCGATGAAGGCGGGCAATTGGTCGAAGCGGCCCATCAGCATCCCCGGCTGAAGGTGATGGAAGCGTTCATGTATCGCCACCATCCGCAGTGGCAGAAGACGCGGGAGATCGTCGCCAGCGGCGGCATCGGCGAGCTGCGGACCATTCAATCTTTCTTCTCCTACTACAACGATGATGCCGACGACATCCGTAACCAGGCCGAAATTGGCGGCGGCGGATTGATGGACATCGGCTGCTATCCGATCTCGCTCTCGCGATTCATCTTCGATGCGGAGCCAAAACGCGTCTTCGGAACGGTTGAGTTCGATCAGCGGTTCAATACCGATCGCCTGGCATCGGCCATTCTCGACTTTGTTAACGGCACCTCGACATGGACGTGTTCCACACAACTGACTTCCTATCAACGAGTCAACGTCTACGGAACAACCGGCCGCGTCGAAATCGAGATCCCGTTCAACGCCCCGCCCGACAAGCCGTGCCGCATCTGGCATCAACAAGCAGGCGCGGTCGAGGAACTCACATTCGACATCTGCGATCAATACACCATTCAAGGCGACTTGTTCGCCCAAGCAATCCTCGACGACACGACCGTACCAACCCCCATCACCGATGCCGTCGACAACATGCGCGTCATCGAAGCCGTCTTCGCTAGTTCCAAGAGCGGCAACTGGCAGACGCCCTGAATGTAGATTGCCGGGCCGAAGAGCGGCTGCAGCCGTCTCGCCCTGCTGGGCCCGCGGTGGCACTGATTCGGCTTACTGATGGGACCGTGCATTGAACTTCTGCAGAGAAACGGTGTCGTGCCTGTAGAACTAGTCGTCTCGGCAATCGTGGCTGCCATGCTTCCGTGTTGACCAGATCTCATGGGCAAACCCAACTTCAGATTCGTTGCCAAGGCGATCAAGGGCACCGGCTGGCGGGTGTGGGACCGGAACGCAAAGAAATTGTGGGGCAATCCGTTCCATGAATATCCGACGGAGTTGTTGGCTGAATTGAACGGCCCCAAACGCCCAGAGAAGCTCGTCGAACTTTGCAAACGCAAATGACGCAGCCTGCGCTGTCGCAGTTTGCGCTGTGACCGCTTCCGGCCGGCAGGAGTCGGCGATCGATGCGCGCAATCACTTGGGCGATGCACGAGACAGCTGCAATTATGCTGCAGCCATCAATGCGTCGCGGTATTGCTGCTACTGTTGCTCTCTCGTGTTCGATGTTCGCAAGGTCGATTACGCGGCCCAGTCCCACTGCGGAGCGACTTCACAAACCCCAAGACAACCCTATAATTGTCGTTCCATCGAACAGAGGGCGTAGCTCAGCTGGTAGAGCAACGGACTTTTAATCCGTAGGTCCAGGGTTCAAGTCCCTGCGCCCTCACTTGTGTAAGCCACTGCACGGCAGTGGCTTGTGGCGTTTGTGGTCGAAGCCGATCTTGCCTCCTGCCTCGTTGTTCCGGCAGATTTCCGGCAGACCGAACTTTGATGCGTCGTGGCGGCACGTCCCAGGTCGGTCGGACTCGCACATGTGTTGAGTTGTGCTGACACACGATGCAGGAACTCTCTGGTCACTGGCCCAGCTGGCCGCAATCGCTTTCGCATGCGCAGTTTACTTGATCGTAGTATTCCGAAGATCCGGGCTTCCCCGTTGATGCTTTCGTTTCCGATCGATGAGCCCGCTATTGATGTTCCGAGAGACTCCGCTGACTGTTCTGATTGGGATACAATGCAACGCGCGATTGACTCAATCGAGCCACCAAGTCGAGTACCTCCGTAGAACCAACATCTCCATGCCAACACGGGATCTAGAAATCCCTGAACGGTCCGCGGGGTTCGGCAGCTTCCATTTCGTCCAGCCAACATGCGAAGGCGGCTTTGACCGCTCTGAACTGCTCGGGATTTGATTCGGAAAGATCAACCTTCTCACCGATATCCTTCGCGAGATCGAATAGGTATTCCCGCCCCTTCATTTTGACGTACTTCCAATTGCCAACGCGGGCGCCGAGAGAGTCTCGGCGTTTCCAGTACATGCTCTGTCGCGGCGAATTCGCTTTGCCCTGAAGGACGGGCAGCATGTCGAAGCCGTCGAGCTCTGTCGCGGCTGGGACGGAAAACCCGCACGCTGAGGCCAGCGTCGGGACCAGTTCGAGGCTGGTCAGAAACTCGTCCGTCACCGTACCGGCCGGTATTACACCAGGCCAGCGCACCAGACAGGGGACGCGGATGCCGCCTTCCCACGTGTCGCCTTTCTTTCCACGCAGCGGACCGTTGTCGGCGCCGCCCGATCCGCCGTTGTCGGAAAAGAAGATGACAATCGTGTTCTCGCTGAGTCTCTTTTCGTCGAGAAAATCGAGGACCAGGCCGATCGACTTGTCCATTGCCGTCACGCAGCCGCGATACTCCTGCACGCGGGCGGCTCGCGTCTTGCGCCGGCTCGGGCCGGAGTAGGGAGACGTCGGCGAATACTTCTTGATGGCACCGGGTTCGAAACGAGGACCATCGAGCGGATACATGTCGCGGTACTGTTGGGGAGCCTGCGTGCCGGAACGGACATGCGGCTCAAGTCCCGACGCCCCGTGGGGCGCATTGAAGGGCAGGTATAGAAGGAACGGCCGTTGATGGTTCGCCTCGAGAAACCGCAGCGCCTCTCGTTCAAACAACCATGTGCAGTACGTTCCTTGGTCCTCCTCGGTCGGTTCGTTGTTCCGATACATCGACGGTACGCCGTAGCGCTGGTGCGTGTAGAAATCGATGCCCGTGTTGACGAAGCCGTAGAAGTCGTCGAAGCCCTTTTGCAACGGCAGGAATCGCTTGAGCGAACCAAGGTCCCACTTGCCGAAGATTCCGGACGTGTACCCGGCCTGCTTGAGATAGGCGGGCAGGATGACTTCCCGAGTATCCATACCGCCAATCCGCTCGAAGGTGACCTCGTATTCGGCAGGCTTGTACTTGTAGCCGTAATCCGGAGCCTCGTTGCGAATCATGTCGTAGATTCCATTCCGCTGCGGATATCGCCCCGTCAATAGCGCCGCCCGCGACGGCGTGCAGGCCGGCCAGGCGACATAGAACGACGTCAGCCGCACGCCCTCTCTGGCAAGCCGGTCGAGAGACGGCGTCTTCAGTTCGGGCAGCAGGACGCCCAGATCGTTGTATCCTTGATCATCCGAGACAATGAGGACCACATTGGGAGGCGATGCCGCGTGACTCCAACACGACGACGCGATCACAATCAGGCCGCACAACGAGGCTATTGGGTTGGTCAGTCGCATGGTGTCCGCTTCGATGTTGTGTGTGGCGAGGCAGAATCGATTCGACCACAAAGCCACAAAGAACACAAAGCTCGCCACCGCGAATCATTCACTCCGCGCTCGCGTCGTGGGTGATTGCCGGCGCTATGAATCAGCCGTCGTGAACGATCGCGGCGATGAAGGCCATGGCGCCTCCGAGGATCATCACCAGATAGGCCGCCGCCGAGAACAGGACAACATACTTCGTTTGCTGCCAGTACTTGATCGAATAGTAAAGTTCCACGCCTGGAATGTAGTGGGTCTCAAACCAGGAGATTCCCGCATCGCGCATCATCCGATGCAGCCGATAATGCCCCGCCGCCGCGGCGAAGAACCCTACGAGAAAAAGAATGACCCCCGCCAGCATCATCCTCCCGACCAACGTCAACACGACCGACAGCACCAACACGGCAACGGCAAGTCCCGCGATCACGAAACGCATGGACTGACGACGCCTCGGCTTTGCCATGTTGCAGACCCTTTGCCCGACGACTTGCCTTGTTGCCTTGAACTAGAGTAGCGGTCGTTCTGTAGCCCTGTATACGGCGATGGATCTTCGGCCACACCATCGGCGCGAAGAATTTCACCGCAGAGGACGCAGAGTGCCGCAGAGGCGACATCCTGTGCGCGTGCGATCGGGGTGTGTCAGGATGTCGTACACGCCATCTTGTGATGTTGCAGTAAGCTTTCCGGCAACTGTCGCCATTCGACGCCATCCAGGCTGGTTCCCATCTCGGTTCGAGCGGCGGCGGATTGTTTGAAGAAGAAGGCGACGCCTGCGGCGATAGCCCGGTCTCGAAGCACGCGGGCCCAGGTGTGGTCCATGGGGCGGAAGCCAGGGCCGGATTCGCCGCCTACGATGAGCCAATCGATTCCGTCGAGATTCAATTCATCAAGCGGGCCAAGCAGCGGCTCAGCGGAAACGAAGCGGACGGCTGCCGGAACGTCGCGCAGCATGTCGGCGCGGCCGGTGTACTCGCTGGTTTCGATACTGGTGCCCAGCCAGACGTTTTCGTAACCGTCGCGCCAATCACTCGGCAAGTGGTCGGCGATCCGCTCGGGCCTCTTGGTCAGGATTTGAAAGATCATGTTGGGACAACTTCGGACGACTTGCCAGGCGTCGTCCCGCCAGGCGTCGGCCGTTTCGTGAAACCAGTCAGACCACGAGCATGTGAAAACCAACTCCCGCCATCCCTCGGTAGCGGCACGACGCTGCCACCGCGCCGGATCCTTCCACGTCTTGGTGCGAACGACCACAGCCGGATCGCGGCCGTAGCGTTTCTGAGCCGTGAACATGTAGCAGTTCTTGCAGCCGGGGCTGATCTTCGTGCACCCCCGCCACGGGTTCCACGTCCGCTCGGTCCACGAAATGATCGTCTGTTGGCCCATGTGCACCTCCCATTGTGGGTGTACATATGTTACAGTGGTTCGGCCACACTGCAAGGCGAGAGCTGCGGTTGGTCAGAACGTAGGTACGCCTCAGCGCGGGTTGCGAATGAAAAGCCATCCGATTGACGAACCACAAGGGCCTGCAGCTGTCTGGTAAAAGTGATGGGATGCGACTACCACTTTCATCTTCAACAGTACATCGACGACGTTTGGACCACGCCGCCAGAATTCGACGATCCGACGGATCGTGTGATGCACGGTTACTTCACATGGTTCGACGACAAGGATGTTACGGCTCTGCGGTTGTTCATACGCGACGATGCTTTGTTCCCTCTGCATCGCGAAGTACCGCCCGGCTTCGTGATCACCGAGCTGTACCGAATGTCGAATCGATCGCCGGACATGTCAGACGCTGACGTGTTAGACCACATGCAGAGTTGCTTCGAAGAGCACTACCAAGGCTGGATCGGTTTCGATGAATTGCGCGTTGATTCTTGGTCGGAAAGCGAGCTGCTGATCCGTAAGAACGTCCCAGCGTATATCGCATCGGTATTCGGGGACGGGGAACAACCATTTCCTAGAGATGACTTGCTGAACGTCGGATGGTCCGAGAATGATGTTCGTGACCTCGAAAACACGTCGCACTATGCGTACGACAAACAGTTCGATCCGGACGGCTACAGCATCGCAGACGATCCAGTCAGGCGTTGGGAAATCCCGCCAACGGATGCCGGTGGCATGGCACTGGTCTCGTGGAAGATGACCATTGCAGAGTTCATAGGCGACTGGAGGATGGAAACATTGCGCCGTGCTCGTCAATTGGCGCCGGACAGATGCCTGCGAATCATCTGCACGTTTAGCTGATGCCGAGCGTCAACAACATCCGAATTCAGAACTGGGTGCATCTGAGGAGTTCATGATTCCCTCGATATCCACCCAGGGTGGCGCGGCCGCGCCGCTGACCCTGGGCTGGTGTGTTCAACTGCTCCGCAGTTGAGAGTCGAATTCGGGCTGCCAGTCCTCTGACGCCAGACGACAACCCAAACTTGCGAAGCGTAACTGACGGCGGCTCGGGTCCGTCGGTCTAGGGCGCGTCAGGCATAAACTCCGCGGGTTCCGGCGGCGTTGATAGGACATACAAAGGCCGAACAAGGTCCGGTAGCCGCCACGATTATCCCGGATGGGATCTAGCGTTGCATTCCTACATCCACCCGCAGCGCGTTGACGCGCGTTGCCGTGTTGACCAGCAGCAGAGGTGATGATGTTTCGTCGGCGACGAGCCAGTCGACTTCGGGCAGGTAGCCTTGGCCGTAGATCGCGGCGACATAGCCGCCAGTGCCTGTGTCGATAACTGCAACCAATCCGTCAGCCGCGTTAGCGTTTGGGCGCGACGACCCGTCGTGCATGGCGACTGCCAACCAGGGTCGATTGGGGCAGACTGCCAACGAGTACGGGTGATACCACCGCGGCGACCTGGTGGACCAACGGATTTCGCCGTCGCCGTCAAAAGCGGCAATGCTGGTTGACGATGTCGGGCTGGCCGACTGCAAAGTGTCTGCATCGCCTGGGCCCAAGGGTGGCCACAGCAGAAACCCGGCGAGTTGATCGATCAAACCGTCGGCGGTTCCTATGTTGCTGCACTCAGCTCCGGCTTGACCGCGATGCGATTCTGGCAAGCTTTTGCCTGGCCATAGTCTTGACGTTTATGAGCGTTTCTTCCATCGCCAGAATTGCGTCGAGATCGCCGACACCCTTGAGATCATCGCCGGCCGCCACGTGCACCACTGCGCGGTAATACAGGGCCATTGCTTTCAGATCGGCGGGCGTCTCGGGCATTTCGATGGTCGTGGTGTAATCCACGATCGCGCCTTGGTGGTCGCGTTTCTTCGTCTTGGCCACGCCGCGATTGTAGCGCGACAAAGCTCTGCGGCTCGAGAGGCGGTTGGTCAACCAACTAAAGATGTTCATCGTCGTAATGCCTTCGTTTCGCCTGCAGCGCTTAGGTCGGAGAGCGTTCTTCAGCAAACACGACCCAGGCTGGCGATCTCCGGATTTGACTCCACAATTTGCCCGTCGCTATCGGCCTCGACGAAGTAACTGTTGCTGACCCTGGATGTCATGGCGGGCGTGCCGACCAGGACGTTCACCCGGTAGTGATCGTCCCAGAGCCTGCGGACCTGTACGTTTCGCGGGACGTCTGCCTCACCGAGTCTCTGGATGACCTGTTGTTCGATCCGGGCCTGCAGCGCGTCCCGTTGTTGCCGCTGTAGGTTCTGATCGTGTTCGCGCTTCTGTTTCTTCGTCAGCATTGTTCTGCTTCGATTCATGGTCGTCGATCTCGGTATCCGCGGCTGGCAACTCTTGTCGCCGCGGCGCACACGGTGTTCGCCGCCGTACCTCGATCTGGTTCGGTCGCCGAAATCAATGCCTAGCGTGGTCCGCGTTCGGCGCGAGGACGGGCCACGTTTACGCTGATGTCGCGGCCAGACAGGCTGGTTCCGTTCAGAGTCTCGATGGCCGTTTGAGCGGCTAAGTCGTCCGACATTTCGACAAAACCGAAGCCCCTGGACCGGCCTGATTCGCGGTCGGCGATGACCGAAGCGTTCTCCACGCTGCCAAACTTCTCAAAGGCCGATCGCAGGTCGCTCTCAGAAGCTTGATAGGACAGGTTACCCACATAGATGTTGGTCATCGTTACGTTCTCTCACAAGAAATTGGGGAACTGCATCACAGTCTCGATCGGCTGACAGCGAACTCTGAACTTGTGGAAAACGCTTCGGGTCGGACGAGACAAGGGTCGAAAATAGTGAAACGCAATAGGCCGTGCCCTCAGAGTGCATCCAGTAGTGCAGAGGTTCGAGGACGGCTCGGCGTCGAGCGGGGTGAATCACCGGCGGCGCGTGATTCGTTGACCGAGATCGGCCGGCCGCAGAACGTCGAGTTGTTCAAGCGGTTGATGGCTTCGTCGGCATCTTCGAGACGCGGCATGTCGACGAATCCAAACCCGCGGCTGCGCCCCGTGTCACGGTCGGAAACGATCCTGACGCCCGTCACCCTGCCGTAGCACTCAAATGCGTGGCGCAGGTCGGATTCGGTTGCGCGATAGGACAAGTTTCCTACAAAAATGTTGGTCATTCAGACGTTTCTTCCAAGAGTGGTGAGGTTGCCTCAATTCGATGTCACAAGGCGGGCGGAGCTACGCTGTGGCCACAATTGTTAACCGCGACCGGTTCGTTGAGCAGGTCTCTGCTCACTTGGTCTATTTCTTCGTCGTCGACTGAATGGCTGTCGGTGCGTCGATTTCTACTCGCATTTCCGGCGCCCTGCATCCAACACAGTCGCTTCACCGGCCGGCTCCGGTGGCATGGTCGTTCTCAGGCATGAGTTGCACGCACCCGATTAGCTCGAACATTGACTTCAGCCGCACGGGAGTCGAAGAGTCGCACAACACGTGGAAGGAGCAAACCGAGGAACCTGCCTCCTGCCTGACCGGTTCAGGGGTCTTGAACACAAAGGAGCGGCTCAAACGAGTCAGCAGCCAGCACGCATTCTGCATGCCGTCGACGCGCACGCGGCACAGGTTTCCGGTGGGCTGCAGCCAAACGCGAAACGTTTCCATCAGGAACTCTTTGGACTGATACAACTTCCCGGCTGGATGGCGGTCTGGATTGACCTACAGGCGACTATCCTGAAGATTCAATAACTAAACCTTCAAATATTGTATCTCCAATAATGGTATCTGCAAGGCAGAACTCGAGATTCCTCCGGATTCCCATAATACGCCGAGACTTAGCGACTTCTGGAATGCCATGCGTAGTCGGATAAGGGGGTGAAGCGACATCGAGTCGGCAGGTCGTCGACAAAACTCGAAGGGCCGGCACCCCTGAAGCAGTAACCGCTTGCGGGTTCCACGCGAATGTCCCGCCTGCCGTCAGTCGGCGTCTGTTCGGGTATCGTTTACGAAGGCAACGACGGCGTCATCGCTGCGCCGGCGATGCGAACCGCGCGTATGTACCGCAAGCCGTGCGATCTCTCGGAAGTAACATGAGTTTGTGGCTCTGGCCCAGATTCCCACTGCGAAACGCGTTGGCGAGCGCGCGCGGAATCTCTGCCTCGGCCAGCACGACTCGAGCCCGATTCTCTTGAGTGAGCGCTTTCATTTCCTGCTCGGTTGCAACGGCCATCGCTCGGCGTTGCTCGGCATTGGCTCGAGCGACGCGTATGTCGGCTTCTGCCTGCTCGGTTTGCAGGATGGCGCCGATGTTGGCTCCCACGTCGATATCCGCGATATCGATCGAAACGATGGCGTAGGCAGTGCCTGAGTCGAGTCCCTTCTGAATGACTTGCCTGGCGATCAGCATGGGATTGGCGATTGCGTCTTTGTAGGACGCGCAGGATCCGATGGCGGAGACGATTCCTTCACCGACTCGGGCGATGACCGTCGCCTCCGTCGCGCCACCGATGAGTTGAGACAGATTGGTGCGAACGGTGACACGCACGCGGACCTTCAACTGAATGCCATCCTGGGCCACTCCGTCAAGCGTGCGGTTTCGACCTTCCGCTGGTTCTGGACAATCGATGACGATCGGGTTCACACTCACCTGCACGGCCTCGAGGATATCTCGGCCTGCAAGATCAATCGCAGCCGCAGTCGCCCAGTCGAGTTCAATGCGGGCACGATGCGCAACAATCAAAGCCAGAACGACCCGCTGTACGTTGCCCCCTGCCAGATAATGAGCTTCCAACTCGCGCGTCGAATTCTGAGTCAAACCGGCCTGAACGGTCATGATCTTGGCGTCTACGATGACCGTCGGGTTGACCTTACGTAGAGACATCAGAACCAGCGATGGCAGGCTGATTCGGGCTCGGGTCACAAAGGCACGCAGCCACAGCGTGAAGTATCGACCGACCACGACCACCAGGCCCAGGGTCAGCAGGCCGGCGAGAATCGCACCCGGCCATACAAGCACATCCGGTACGTTCATTTGTCTACGAGCTTGGCGTACTGCAGAGCGCGTGGCCGCAGTCGCAGAGTTTCTTGCGGATGTGGACGAGCGCTTGGCACTTGGGGCAAGTCGTCTGCCAAGGCTTCGCGGCTGCGTTCGTCACACCGGTTTTCTTCTTGAGCGATTCTGGCGGCGACTCGACCCCGTTCATGCGTTTGGCATCTGCTTGTTGCACTGCACACTGTGGATGGATGCCGGCTGCTGAATAGCTGACTTTTCCACAAACGGGACACAGTCTGCGATGCGCCTGAGAGTAGAGAGGCTGCGGCTTGCGATTCAGGCTCATCGGCGCTGACCGCCTTTCCAAACGCGCGGGCCGTACGCTGCGGCGACCGGCGTCTCAGCAGGGGACACAATGTGCCATCCGTGCACGCTCGGGTCATAAACTTTGGCTACGATACGGCCTTGTACCGTTGATGTATTCAGAACTGCGATTGCTACGCTGTCGGAACGACCGCCACGGGTGGGGGACGGGTTGGCGAGCCTGAAATCGCTCGAAACACTTCCATGCGGTGCACGGGGATCGCCACCGGAGCTTTGATCCCCAGCTTCACTGAACCTCCATGGATCGCCAGTACGGTAAGGACGATGTCGTCGCCAATCTGAATGCTTTCATGCAGCTTTCGACTCAAAACGAGCATGGCAGTTTCCTTTGCCGGGGCTTGATTTTCATTGGGGGTACGCCGATGTGTTCACGACTGCCGCCTCCCCCACGACCAAAGCTGGAGACTCGAACTTTGCAGCCAGAGATCTTTCGCTCCGGCTGCTATTTCACCTGCCGCCAACGCTTGCAGGTGGTTGTTGGTAAGCATACGCTCGCTGCCTTCCGAGCATGAGATCGCGAAGGATCCGAGCCGTTGGCGAATGCATCGCCTTGTCCCCCAGTGCCGAGTTCCTGACTGGCTCGAAGGCGAAGGAGTGGCTCTGGCGGCCCGGTTGCCATCTGGTGTTCGCCGTGCCGTCGACGCAGAAAAAGTCGCCCAAGCGGCGAGCCCAGACATCGAATCTGCTCATGCTTTCTCCTACAGCGGATTACGCTGTCTCACCGCGACGAACGCGGTTTGGTGCTTCAATAACTGATTCCCGCCAGCCGTAACCGGACACGGAATTTCGTAAACTGCACGAGGCATGGTGGCCGGCCAACTGTTCGATCATGATCCACCTGCCGAGGCAGACTGTCCGTAATGTGACGTACCCTTTTCAACACCGAGCAGGCTCCGGTGCGCTGCCTCGATCGTTGCGTGCCGCGTCTTTGACAGCTCCCACAACGAATCCAGCTGGGTGATTGCGAGCACCCGTCTGGTCAAGGGCTTCGGCCTGCACAACACAACTCTTCGGTTCAAGCGGTTTGCTCGCTGATGGCAACGCAGCAGCACATTGAGCAGCCCGCAGCCGATATAGATCGTCTCTCCGAGATCGACGATGAGCCCGATTGAGGCGCGACTGATGCCGGCTGTCAGCCGCTGTTCAAGTTCCCGAAGTACGCCAACCTGCACCGAGCCGTATTGAGGCCCCAACCGAACAATTGCAACGTCCTCGGCGCATGACGATTCCACGTCACCGCTCCTTGTCCGTTCGGAGGCGTGTTCTGATGCGATCCGTCTGCGCGCCGCCTCAGACTTCAAGCAGACGTTTCTTCCCGAACTGGGGATTCAAATTCCTGGCACCGCTCCTGCACGGAACGGAACGGCATCCCCTCTTCACGTTCATAGCGCTCGGCACGGATGAACCAAAAAGCTAATCCGCCCGTGTTGTGGAGCGCGCTGGGGGCGTCCGACTTAGTGGCTCGAACGCCCAAAGAACCCTTTCTACCGGTCTTCCGCCATCCTCGGCGCTGCATGATGATGCGAGCCACTACGCCAACCGCTTGTCGCAATCGCTTGCTACGCTGCGTGTGGACCTCCGAGAGAAACTTATCGATAGCGGGTACCGACTCGAGTTCTCGCACGACGCCGGCCAAAGGTGACCTGTCATGATGGATTTCGGATTCCTCCATCCGCCGCTGCCGGTTCTCATCGTTAAAGAACGCCAGGACATCATCAAATGGTTGCTCGGGATCATTCAGGACGTCGCTAAAGGTTCGGCCCTGCCGGTCCTCGAGAAAGCCTTGGCGAGTGATAGTCACGGTTGGCACGTCGGCGGCCCTGATCAACTTTTGAAGATTCAATAATCGCACCTTCAAATATTGTAGGTCTTTGCGGGCCGTCTCGCAAGAGCATCTTTCGAGAATCGGCCACAATCCCTCGATTTCTCCGACCCCAATCACATGATCGAACTTGGACCGCGATCCTTCACCGTGCATTCCAGCGCGATAGTGCAGATGTCACGCTCAACAGTGGCACGTCGTCTGGATGTCCAAGTTACAGCTGGGCACGCCGACATTGACGCTAGCCACCGCGCTCAGCATATGACTTCGCTGAGCTGCTTCACATCGCGGAACATGTTCTTGTGGACGCGGATATCCATCCGCTGGCGAAACTCCCGGATATGAGTGGAGAGGACCTACAGTGGCCTGAGATTGCATGGGGTGTGAGTCCGAACTCTTCTTTCAATACACGGATGCAGCCCATGACACCGAATGCAGAGCGGCGTATGGGTTCCGTCGCAGGTTGGCCGCGGTTGAGCAAAATGTGCGGCAGGGTCGACGCGCCGGTACCATGGAGTGTGGCTTTCCCACGCCACATGGTGGCATTGCGGTAGAACGGCTTGAGAGGTTCGTCTGAAGTGATTCGCCAAAGCTGTCGTTCTGATTTGGAGGATCCACCACCGGTCGCACCGGGTGGTGACGTGCGACCGACGCTTCGCGATCGGGTGGCCGCCCGAGCGCTCGATTGGATGGTCGGCCGCATGGAACGGCATCCGCGGGTGTGGTTTACCAGCGGTGGAGGCAGCGAGTCGGAATGGCCGCCGCATGTGGTTTCGCCGGGCATTATCCGCGGCGTCCAGGACATTCGTCTGCGCAAACTTGTCCGATACGTGGCGAGCAGGTCGCCGTACTACAGAACCGAGTTTGAGCGGCTGAACCTGGATGCCAAGGAGATCCGGGGCGTGGGTGACATCAGCCGGCTGCCGCTGACTGCTTCGGATGTCGTAGAGCACAGCGATCAGTTGCTGTGCGTGCCTTACGAGGAAGTCGACTACATCTTTACAACTTCGGGAACCAGCCGAAAACAAAAGCACGTCTCGCTGACGAAGGGCGATTTCGATCGTTACGTCAACTTGGCCGCCAACGCGCAGCGGCTCCAATCGAGCCAGCGGCCTGTGGTGATGATCGCGCAGGCTCAAGGGCTCAACTCCGGCGGCACGACAGGTCAGGCGATCTACCAACGCGCGGGTGGCCTGGTGCTGATGGTCGGCCAGCTGACACCGGCAGAGACGTTCGAACAGATGGAACGCTTTCGCCCCAGCGCGCTGATGACCTCACCTTCTCACATGGCGGCCCTGACGCGGGCGGCCGCCGAGATGAATTTCGACTACAAGCTGGAGACCATCAGCCTCGACGGCGAGATTCTGACGTCTGCGCAGTCACAACGCTTCGCCGAATTCTGGGGCGCGGATGTGCTCAATGGCTACGGCATGACCGAGGTGGGGGGCATTGGCTTCAGTCTGGCAGGATGCGATGCCCTGCACTTGAACGAGTTTCAAACGTTTGTCGAGATACTGGATCCCGCCACGAACGCTCCCGCCGAAGAAGGCGAGGTGATCGCAACCACTCTGGTCAGTCGCACAATACCCTTGTTGCGCTACCGCACCGGCGACCGCTGCCGCTGGGCCACCTGTAAGTGCGGCTGGCGAACACCCGCCATTCAGTTCCTGGAACGGCTCGGAGACCGCCTGGAGGTGGCGGCCGCAAACCTGTTTGCTCCCCGCATTGCCGAGGCAGTCGGTGAACTCCAAGGCGTCACCGGCAGCCTGGAAGTGATCGTCGACCACGTGCAGCATGTGGATCGCCTGACCCTCAGGATAGGCGTGGAAACACCGCATGCCCTACAAACCGAGACGGTCGTCGACCGGCTGTTTGCTCTCTATCCCTTTCTGAGGGAAAACCAGCGTGTGAGCTGCTTTGAGCTGAACATCGAGCTTGTCGAGAACATGCGGCTTTCGCCCAAGGCGCTGCGCGTGCGCGATCTACGGGAATAGCGCCCGCTAGATCCCATTTGGGATAATCGTGGCGGCTACCGGGCCCTGTTCGGCCCTTGTATGTCCTATCAACGCCGCCCGAACCCGCTACGTTTATGCCTGACGCGCTCTAGCCACCGCGGGTGTAATTCTGGTCTTGTCGGACCCACGCCACTTGCAGTTAAATCCGCCCCGAAACGGCCGGCGAACTGCAATGGAGCAGCTCGAAATGTGGACAAGCCTCAGACTTCTTCTATTCGCAGCGGCGTGCAGCGTCGTTGTCGGTTGCCAATCCCGGGCAGACAAAATCAAGAAAATCGAAGAAACTCGCGAGGCTGCGCGATCGAACCTTGCCATCGCGAACGATATGATCCTTCGCGGCGATCGCAATCCCGAGCGCCGCGCCGCGTTCCAGAAGGCGGCCGATGACGCGCGGGATCAGGCGAAGCGACTCGAAGAAGAGCTGGATGAGCACGACACGCACATTCAAATACGTTTACGTTAGATCCACAGACGCATCACGAGAGCATGTCCTCATTGACTGGGGGCGACAGAGAGAACGCTTTCGCCGGCACACAGCGTTTCGGTCACCGCTTCGTCGTCACCGCCGTCGGTGAATCAATATTTGCGACACCTGCCAGACGGGGGTCGGCGCGCATTCGCTATTCGGCCGGTTCTGGATCGTCTTCATCGGGCTCATTGAGTCGATCCAGAAACTCTTTGTCTTCGTCGATTTGTTTCTGGTAGCGCGGATCGAAAGCGGGATTGCCAAAGAACTCGACTACTGTAGTCAGAACATCGAGTAATCTGTACCGCACGTTTGCCGAAAAGGCGATCGTGTCGTCTGGGCCCTCTTCCATCTTATCGTCATCACATTCATCGACGCGCATTTGCGTGTCAAGGCGAAGCTCGAATCCCTTTAGTTCGGCGTACGCGTGTTCGTTGGGACCACCCAGTGTCTTTGCAATTGTTTCGTTGAGAGACGAACGGCCTAACAACATGTACCCGCCGTCCAATCTTCGTTCTTGAGTCGATTCGTCCGTATACACATAGAAGAACGGGCTGATAACGAGTTGATCAACTCTAGCTACGCCCGTGGGAGTGCCAACGCCCTCGTGCCATTCGACTCCCGTGATTACCTGAATTGGGTCATGGCTCTTGGGCTCTGCCTTTCGGATTTTGTCGATGTCGCATGAGCAATACTCCTCAAGGAACTTTCTCACTTCTTTGTTTCGATCGATGAAATCAAATATGTGCTCAAGCGTGACGCCCGGTTCGATGTCAACGAATTCAGCTAACAGGCAGAGTGAAACTCCCTCTAGTGTCACCCATGAGTCGCTATCCATGTCGTAAGTGATCAACAACAGCTTGTCTGGAGTCAGTCTTACTGGCATGAAGTTCTCCCAAACGGAGAATGGTTGGCGGACATTCGACTCCCAGCACGGACGTCTACCACAAACCACTCCAGTCTGTCTTGGTGCCAGTCCGAACCTGCCGCGGGAATGCACATGGGAGGAAGTCAACTGTATCGCGCTTCGGTCACCGCTTCGTTATCGCCACCGGCGATCGCCTCGAGGCTTGAGCGCAGGTCGCTCAAATACACGTCGGTCACCTGGGCATGAAACGGCGAGAGCATCAAGTGCAGCGCCTTGGGTTGCCGGGTCAGGCTGGCAAACCAGCCGCGCTGGTACATCTGTTTGTAGACGGCAAAGACGTCGACATCCGGGTGAGAGAAAGCGATTAGTCCCAGCTGCGGTTCGCCCAGCACCTCGAAGCCGAGTTGCTCGACGCCGGTGCGAATGGCCTCCCGCGCGTCGGTGACCAGTTTGTGCTTGGCCTTGTAGCCGTCGATGCCCAGGTAATTCATGACGGCCCAGGCTGCCGAGATCGCGCCGCCGGGGCGGGTGCCTGCCAGCGTCGGCGTGATCATTCTGCCGGCGGGCCAGTCCTTGCAGTCGAACACCATGTATTTTCGATGTTCTTCGGACCGAAACAGGACAGTCGAAGCGCCTTTGGCGCAGTAACCGTACTTGTGAAGATCGGCCGACACCGAACAGACCGCGGGAACTTCGAAATCGAACGGCGGAATGTCGGCACCGTTCATCCGCACAAACGGCGCGATGTAACCCCCCACGCAGGCATCGACGTGCAACCAGACGTTCTTCGCCGCCGCCATCTCGCCCAGTTCCTCGATGGGGTCGATCAACCCGTAGGGAAAACTGGGTGCCGAGCCGACGAGCATCAGCGTGTTGTCATCGGCGGCGTCTCGCATGGCGTCGACGTCGGCCAGCAGGTCGCTTCTAAGCGAGATGCGGCGGAGTTCGAGGCTCATCATGTCGCAGGCTTTGTCGAAGGCGGGATGTACCGAATACGGCACGACCAGGTTTGGCTGGCCGGTGATGCCGCGGTTGGCACGTGCGAAGTCGCGGGCCGCCTTGACCGCCATCGTGATCGAGTCGGTGCCGCCCGACGTCATGGTTCCGGTGCAGTTTTCGTCGCCGTGCAACAGTGACAGGCCCATGCCGATGACTTCGTCTTCCATGCGCTTGAGCGAAGGAAACGCGAGCGGTCCCAGGCCGTTTTCCGACATGTAGAGGGTGTAGGCCTCCTTCTGCACGCGGGCCACGTCTTCGCCGGCGTTGAAGACGTACACCGCTGTCTTGCCCTCGCGCCACTTGGCATCGCCGCTGCCGCGCTCGATCATTTCCGGCTTGAGGTCTTCCCAGGCAGTGCCGGTCTGAGGCATGTTCTTGAGCATGTTGATTCCAGATGTGTGTCGGCCTGTCGATGAGTTGGCGGGATGGGTCGACGCTATTGCTTCGACTCAACCGCACCGACCGTCGAGACCGGCCGGCGCTGCATGCCGTTCTTGTCTTTCTCGACGCGGCCCGTCGGGGCATACCACTTGTCGACGAGTGGCGGGACTTCGACTCCATCGGCCGTCTGCAACGGGATGAGGTTTTCATCGACTTCATTGGCTGCGAGAACGAAGTTGTTCTCGGCACCGAGCCTCGGTGACTCCGAGATCTCGGGCAAGCTCCGCACGCCAATCCACAGGTTGTTGACGTTTGACCAACCGGTGGGCGTGGTGCGGCCCCACCAGCGTTTTCGGCGGGGCGCCCAGACGATCTGCTCTTGGTTCTCGTGCATCGTGCAGTGGTACATACGAAAGTTCTGCAGCCGGTCTTCCAGGCGAAAGGCCGCATCGTTGTCGCGAACGACACAATTGATGAGAGCGACCCGCATCGTTTTTCCCTTGCTGATGCCGCGTAATCGAAGTCCGATCTTCGAGTCGTAGATGTCGCACCCATCGACGACCACGTCGACGTTCTCCTTGAGCACCAGTGCCGACGGATGCGGAATCAACGGCGTGCGGAAGCCATGGAGTTTGCAGCCGACGAGTGCCAATCGGCCGCGATGTGAGCCGCGGTGTTTGGTATCGATCGCGTTTTCGGAGACGTAGCTTCCTTGCTCGAAGCCGCCCATGTCGGCCGGCAGGGGGGCGTCCCACAAGTCGCAATTCACGATTCGCAGATCGTTCCACGCGCCGCGCTCGCCTTGCACGCAATCGCCCGAGCACTGATAGATCTCGCAGTTCTCGATGAGCATGCCTTTGGCATTGGTGGTCACAATGCCGTGCGCATCCTTCCGCTCTCCCGCGTCGTTCCACATGATCTGGTAGATCGCGCAGTTGCGGACGATGGAGTTGTTGCCGTCGATGTCGACCGCGTGATGGGCGAAGTGATAGATCTCGCAATTGTCGACGATCAGGCCGCCGGCGCCCGGCTCGTTTGATTCTTTCGGGCTCGGCGCGCGAATAGCTTTGGTCAACCGGCGGAACCGACCGTCGAGGACCAGCCCCTCGATTGTCACGTTGGGCCTGTTGATGCGGAGCACCGGCCCGGGGCTCTTGAAGTCATCGGCCACCACGAGCTTTGCGGCCCTCGGTTGACTGGCCCTTAAGGTGATGCCGGGCTTGGAAATCTCGAGAGTTTGTGTGACCCGGTAGGTTCCCGGCCCGAGGACAATCGTTCCCGAATCGGCCACCTTGACGAGAGCGGCCTGGAGGTCGTCACCAGGTTCGACCACAACTTCCGAACCCGCGCCCCCCAGCGCACCGCATCCGAGAGCAACACTCACAGTTATTCCGACCACCAGCATCCGCGTGCCTCTGCTCATGGAAAACGTACCTCGCATCAACATCACCGGATCGATCACGCCCGCCTCTGCGCGTCACCAAGTGCCATCCAGGATGGGCCATCGGTCTAGTGCCTTCAACTGAACACGTTCCGTCGTGAATGCTCCGGCTTGGGATTCCCGTCAGCCCCTCATCCTGCGGTGAATACTACGCAATCTACCGGTCGCCGTCTGCAATCCTTTGCGGAGTCCCGAATCCGCGCCGTACAATGGCCGAATGTTGCCAGCGCCCTAGCCGTTGTATTTGTGAGGCAGTTTCCGGTTGCGCTTCCTGACGAGTTCTTCCACATTCGGCTGCGTCTTGGCGTTGGCCCTCGCCACCGTCATCGGTGTTGCCGCCGGGACCCAAGCAGCAGAAGTCACCGCGGAGACTGGGGACCAGGATACAGCCAGACGAGCGGAGAGGTCGTTTGCGACCGACGTCTGGCCGCTGTTGAAAGCCAAGTGTATCGCCTGCCATGGTGGTGATGCAGACGATATCAAAGGAGAGCTGGACCTGCGCTCGCGGGCCGGGCTATTGCGCGGTGGCGAATCGGGCGAGCCGGCCGTTCGTCCTGGGCGACCCGGCAAGAGTTTGCTCCTGCAGGCCGTCCGCTGGGAAGGCTACGAGATGCCGCCCAAAGCAAACGATCGGCTGACAATCGAACAAATCCGACTGATCGAACGCTGGATCTCCGATGGCGCACCGTGGCCTGACGAAGACAGTATTCGAAGATTTCAGAACGACAATTGGCAGCGAGACGATCGTGCGGCCGGCGTGCGCGTGCATACCAGCGGCGGTCAGTCACAGGAGTGGTCGAACCGGCGCTACGATCCGCAAGACCTCTGGGCCTATCGGCCTGTCGAACGTCGCGAAGTCCCCAACAGCATTGCCGACGACGCCGAACGGGTGCATCCCGTCGACGCGTTCATCAACCGGCGCCTAGCCGAAGCGAAGATTGCAGCCGCACCTGATGCGGACGATCGCACTCTCATCCGCCGCACGACATATGATCTAACCGGTCTGCCACCGACGCCCGAACAGATCGACTCCTATCTCGCGGATGAGTCGCCCGACAAACACGGGCGGCTCATCGAGCGGCTGCTCGATAGTCGACAGTATGGCGAGCAGATGGCTCGACGCTGGCTCGACGTGGTGCGTTACGCCGACTCGGCCGGGTTTTCGAACGACTTCATGCGGCCGCATGCCTGGCGGTATCGCGATTACGTTGTCCGCAGTTTCAACGCCGACAAGCCTTACGACCAATTCCTCATCGAGCAGTTGGCCGGCGACGAACTGCGGGATGGCGGCCCCGAGCAATTGCTGGCGACTGGATTCCTGAGGATGGGACCCTGGGAGCACACGTCCATGAGCGTGGCCGCCGTCACGCGTCAGCAGTTCTTGGATGACGTGACCAACAGTGTGGGGGAGGTGTTCCTGGGACAAGTTCTGCGGTGCTGCAAATGCCACGACCACAAATTCGACCCGCTGCCGACGCGGGACTACTACCGCATGCAAGCCCTGTTTGCTCCCATGCAGATCGCACATCGTCAGGTGCCGTTCCAGGCGCATGAGCATACCGACTCGCTCGACCGGCTGATCGAACGATCGCAAAAAATGCTCGACCAAGCGGAAGCGCGACTTGCCGATCTGAAACAGAAACAAGCCGCTGCCAACGACGCACGGCAGCGCGACTTCGGGACCAAGAGTCTGATAGAGTTGCCGCCCGAGGCCCGCATCGACCCGAACTACATCGGTCTCGACGATCGAGAAAAAGGTCTCCGCAAGGTACTGCAGAAGCGCGTGGAGTACTTTCGACGCGAGCTGACCGCACAGGAGCCGCTGGCGCTGGGCGTCTACAATGGGCCGCTGAACGTCCGCCGGACGAACGCCTTGCGGCTCCCGGTCCCGCCCGCCGCTCAACGCACCGGTGAGACGCAGGCGATCTACGTTCTCGCCGGCGGCGCGCTGGAAGCGCGCGGGGAAGAAGTCTCACCGGGCGTGCTGAGCCTCCGCGTCGCACCTCACACCAATCCAAAAGAACGTCCGCCGGCGGAAACGCCGCAGACGTTAGACGGCAGGCGCCTGGCCCTGGCGCGTTGGATGCTCAGCGCTGACAATCCGCTGACCGCACGCGTCATCGTCAACCGGATTTGGCAGCAGCACTTCGGTGACCACGGCTTGGTACGCACACCCAACAACTTCGGCAAGACAGGCTCCAAACCAACACACCCGCAACTGCTCGACTTTCTGGCAACCTGGCTCGTCGACCATGGCTGGTCGATCAAGAAACTGCACCGTCTGATCATGACCAGCAGTGCTTACCGACGAGCATCGCGGCATGCCGACCAAAGTTTGCGGCAGCGTGATCCCGACAACGAACTGCTGGCCGTCTACCCGGTGAGGCGACTCGCTGCCGAAGAAATCCGCGATAGCCTGTTGTCAGTCACCGGCGAGTTGAACCTCGAGCCGGGGGGACCGCCGGCATACCCGGAGATCAACTGGCAAGTGGCGCTTCAGCCCAGGCACGTGATGGGTTCGGTCGCACCGGCTTATCAACCGCACGCCACGCGCGCCGAGCGTCATCGACGCAGCTTGTACACCGTCCGCATTCGCACGCTACGCGACCCGCTGCTCGAAGTGTTCAATCAGCCGGGCAGCGAGCAGTCGTGCGAACGGCGCGACGAAACCACCGTGACACCGCAGGTCTTTACTTTGTGGAACGGCGCGTTCGCCCACGACCGGGCTCTGGCGCTTGCCGTCCGAGTTTCGTCGCAGGCCGACGATATCGGCGAGCGGGTCGACCTCGCCTTTCGTCTGGCTCTGGGACGATCGGCCACCGAGTCGCAGCGCGAGCTGGCGATCGACCACATTCGCCGTATGACAGAGCGTCACCGGCGGCACTCACCAGAGGCACTCAGGACACCGCGGGTGGTCATGCGCAGCATGATTGAGGAAATGACCGGCGAGCCCGTCGCATGGGAAGAAACGCTCGACTTGATGGAAGAATTCCAACCCGACACAAAGCCGTCGGATGTCAGTCCAGAAACTCGTGGGTTATCCGAACTCTGCCTGGTGCTGCTGAACTCGAACGAGTTTGTATACGTCTATTGATTCGTTATGAACGCTTTCACACGACGCGACTTTCTCTACGGCTTGGGCCTCGGCCTGGGCACCGTGGCATTTGACGCTTTGCTGCGTGACGAGGCGCTGGCCGATGCCGGGCCGCTCGCGGTCAAGCCGCCGCATCGGTCGCCTCGCGCCAAAGCCTGCATCATGCTGTTCATGGAGGGTGGTCCCAGCCACATCGACACGTTCGATCCCAAGCCCAAGCTCGACGCGTTGCACCTCAAGGAATTCATCCGCGAGGATACCTTCGCTTCGGCCATGGCATCGGGAAGACGGTATTACATCAAGAGCCCTTTCCAGTTCAGGCAGTGCGGCCAGAGCGGCTTATGGATGAACACACTGTTTGAACGACTCGGCGAGCAAGCAGACGATCTCTGTGTTTATCACGGTTTGCAGGCCGACTCGATCAACCACCCCACCGCCTGCTTTCACATGAACACGGGAAACCGTTTCGGCGGCGACCCGGCTCTGGGATCTTGGGTGACCTACGGACTTGGCTCAGCCAACCAGAACCTGCCCGGTTTCGTCGTGTTGCCTGAATTGCACTATCCCCAGGGAGGCGCCGCGAATTGGTCCAACGGTTTCTTGCCGGGCCACTACCAGGGAACCGCCCTGCGCGGCCAAGGCCCGCCCATTCTCGACATGCGACCGCCGGCGCACGTCACCCGGGAAGTCCAACGCCGCAATCTCGACTTGCTGGCACGATTGAACGCCGAACATCAGACCCAACATCCGCAGCACGCCGCCCTCGCCGCCCGGATGGAGGCTTACGAACTCGCATTTCGCATGCAGATGGAGGTTCCCGGCGTACTCGAACTGACGAGAGAAACGGCGGCCACTCAGTCGATGTACGGCCTCGACAATCCGGCCACTGCCGACATCGGTCGCAAATGCCTGCTCGCCCGGCGGCTGGTCGAACAAGGCGTTCGCTTCGTGCAGATCTACGTCGGCGGCTGGGATTCACACGACTACATCGCCAAGGCCCACGGCCGGCGGATTCGTGCCATCGACAAACCGCTGGCTGCGCTGTTGCGAGACCTGAAACAGCGCAGCCTGCTCGAGGACACGCTCGTGGTTTGGGGTGGTGAATTCGGCCGCACGCCCGACAACGGTCTCCGCGCTCAGGCCAAAGCGGCGGGCCGCGATCACAACCGAGACGCCATGGCCCTGGTCATGGCCGGCGGCGGCGTGAAAGCGGGAACCGCAGTAGGCGCGACCGATGAACTCGGTGCCACTGCGATCGAGCGAGTCCGCCCGATTCGCGATCTGCACGTCACGCTGCTGCACCTCTTCGGGCTCGACGACAACAAACTAACGTTCTTCCACGGTGGACGATTCAAGCAGCTCTCGCAAACCGGCGGTGAGGTCATCGAAGACTTGCTCGCTTGATCCAACGCAAGAGTCTGCTGCCGTTACGGAGGCTGAGATGGGTGTTCTCCGGCGAAAAAGTTGCTGAATCTCGGAGCCGCGGCGACTAGGATCAAAGGCAGCACATCTGTCGAGGATTCTCATGTCTGGTTCGCACCCACGCAATCGGCGGGGACTCACACTCGTTGAAGTGGCGGTGGTCCTGGTGGTCATCGGCATTCTGATTGGCCTATTGTTGCCGGCCGTTCAGCAGGCTCGAGAAGCGGCCCGCCGCACGCAATGCCGCAACCATCTGAAGCAATTCGGACTCGCGATGCACAACTATCACGATGCTTGGCGCGTGCTGCCACCGGGAGCCCTCTCTTGGTCGAGATTCCCGGAGATGCAGACGTCGGCGCATTCCAGGTTGCTGCCGTACTTCGAATCCGGCGGGCCTCGATACGATGACGCGTTCAATCCCCCGTGGCAAGACGTGACACCCGACTGGACGCGCTTTGCGATTCCGGTCTTCGTCTGCCCTTCTCATCGAGAGGAGGCGGGTGAAGACGAATTCCTCGGCGACGTGGCCAGTACAGACCACACGTTCGGCCTGACCAGCTACATCTACTGCAAAGGTGTTACCGACGCCTGGTGCACGGCACCCGAATCGATACCCGCCCGCGAGCGCGGGGCGTTCGACGCCGACTACCTCGTGAGAATCCGCGACGTGACCGACGGGACCAGCTACACCATCGCCATGGGGGAGGGAACGACCGCCGGCTATTGGCGCGTGTGCACGGCTGTCGGATGCACCGAGCCGGTCCGAAGTCCGCTGACCGGCCGCAACGAACTCCCCGGTCAGCCTTGGATTGCCCCCTTCGTCAACACGGACAAGACCATCGCACGGGCGGGACCGCGGGCTAGTCTCTTCGGCTCGACGATGGAACGAATCAACAAGAACCCTGTGACCGACTCCATGATCGACACGTCGGCCCAGTCAGACTGCCGCAGCAGCGCCGACGGTGGCCCGCACCGCACCAGCAACTTTCGCAGTGATCATGCAGGAGGAGCCCATTTTCTCATGCTCGATGGCAGCGTGCAGTTCATCAACGAACGGATCGACATGCCGCTCTATCAGGGTTTGTCGACAGTTGCCGGCGAGGAGAAGGTTGCGTTGGATTGACGCTCGCCTCGGCGGGCAACTCGACCGAGCCGCAGGTAGCTCATCGAGTGTGTGCAGCCAGGCGGTAGAACCTCTCTCAGCCACTGTGCGGTACAAGAGGATAGCTCACGAGATAGATTCGCCCGCACGTCCCTTCGCAGAACCAAAGAGCAGGATTGTGTTCCCCGTCTTCCAGGTCCGTTTCGCTCGTCCAGCCGCAATAGCCACATGTCCAAATGACATGTGGCTTGGCCAGTTGACCTGGATCTATGGGAACTGAGTACTGAACGTGTCCGGCAGCAAGCGTGACCTGTTCGACTTCTCTTTCGACATACCATCCTGATTCTTGTCGTCCGGGCCAATAGGTCGCGAGATGCCGGCGTTTCTCCCAGGCGTCCTGCTCTGTCAGCGAGATGGCCAGACGGCCTTCGTCTGTTCGCTTCACTGCATAGATCCACACGGATCGAGTTTCAGGATCGCGTTGGCTTCCCACGGTTCTCTGCAGGTTCTGGTCTCGTCTCGTAGCGATTGCTTCTGGCGTCAACGACGAGGTGCTTCGGTCGGCCGCAACGTGTACGATGAGTGCGTCATGGAACCCATTATCCGAACACCTGGTGATGGCTGAAAGGCCGATACGATGCATTGGGACGATCATCCTTGGGCCGGTGTGTTTCCAGCAACACTCTGTCCGTTTCGCGAAGATGAATCAATCGACGAAGAAGGGCTCACCGACTACATCCGCGAGCTGGCGGTCGTCGACGGTGTCAAAGGGTTGACCTGCAACGGGCATACCGGCGAGGTCATGTCGCTACGGCCTGCCGAGCGCGCCGAAGTGACCGGCATTGTGGCTCAGGCGGTTGCTGACAGTAGTCGCGGCGTGAAGGTGATTTCCGGCGTCTCGGCCGAAGGCAGCCTGGAAGCAATCGACCACGCACTAGCGGCCAAAGCAGCCGGCGCCGATGCGATTCTGCTGATGCCGCCGCATCATTGGCTGCGATTCGGACGGACGCCAGAAACCGCGGTCGGATTCTTCCAGGACGTTGCCGAGGGAGCCGACATTCCGATTGTGGTGCATCAGTACCCGGCTTGGACGAAGGCGGGTTACACGTTGGACGAGATGCTGAGGCTGGCAGAGATAGAGCAGGTCGTGATGATCAAGATGGGCACCCGCGACATGGCGCGGTGGTTGTTCGACTACGAACGGCTCAAAGATGCAGCGCCCGATGTCACCATCGTCACCTGCCACGACGAGTTCTTGTTGCCGACGTTGCTGGAGTCGGCCGATGGGGCACTGATCGGGTTTGCCGGTTTCGTACCAGAGCTGATGGTGGAACTGGTTCACGCCGCCCTGGAGGGCGACTTGGCCCGTGCCAAGGCGGCACAGCAGACGGTCGCACCTTTGGCTCGGCTGGTCTACAACTTCGGCGAGCCGGGCTGCGGCGCCCATCAACGGATGAAGACGGCTCGCTGGCTGACGGGCAAGTTTTCGAGCCCGGTATTCCGTCGCCCCATTCGCCCATTGCCCGGTGCCGAGGTGGAGCGGATCCGCCAAGAACTCATTCGCTTGGGTTTTGCCTGCCCGGTGTCGGTGGAGGCGCTGAGCTAAGGCAAAACAGCGACTCTTCCCCGCGGATGAACAGCCGCCCGTCGCTGATGGCGGGCGAAGCCGACACATACTCTCCCACAGAACTACGCGCGACAACGTCCGGCTCCACCCCTGGGCGTAGGACGGTCGTTTCGCCATCCTGGGCAATGAGGTAGACCAATCCGCCCGAGTGAACCAGCGAGGCGGAAAAGCCTTTGCCGAACCGCCCTTGCCAGTGGCGCTCGCCAGTGGCGGCATCGAAGCAGTTGGCCGTGCCCCGATCGTCGGCGACGACGAGATAGCCGCCGAGCACGACAGGCGAGGGAACATAGCAGCGGGCCGAGGTCGATTTCCACGCAACCGACGAACTGGTGACGTCACCCGATCCATCGGGACGCACACCCATCACGAAGTAGTCCGGAAAGCCACATGTCATGTAGAACAGCCGGCCGTCGTAGACCATGGAAGCCACGAACTGTTCGGTGGGACCTTCGATACTCCAATGCAGAGAACCGTCGCCCGGATCGAGGCTGATGATCCGCTGGCTGCCGGAGAAGACCATTTGGGTTCGCCCGTCGATCTCGCGAATGATGGGCGTGACATAACTGCGAACGCCGTGTTTGCGTTCGAGCCGCCAACGCTGCTCGCCGGTCTGCTTGTCGAGCGCTGCCACGTACGAGTTACCATCGTGGTCGCCGTTGACGATCAGCAGATCGCCGTAGATTACAGGGCAGGTGCAGAACCCGTGGGCGCTGATGAAGTCGCCTCGTTCGGCCAGCCACTTCTGATTTCCGTCGAGGTCGTAAGCGGCCACGACCATCTCGCCGCGTGTGATGTCGCGTGGCGACCCGACGTTGGGCGCGGGAATTTTCTCGCCATCGGTCCGCATGAAGGCCACAAAGATGCTTTCACCGTCGGTGGCGGGAGTCCCGGAGGCGCGGCTATTGCGCGAATGCACAGTCTCCAACGGCCCATCGAAGACGGCCCGCGTCCACAAAATGCTGCCCGATTCGCGGTCCAGACACAGCAGAACGCGCTGCTTCGATGACTCAAGACAGCTGGTCAAGAAAACTCGGTTGTCCCAGACGATGGGCGAGGAGTGGCCCTTTCCGGGCACGTCGATCTGCCAGCACACGTTCTCGCCGGTGGAAACATCCCAACTGACGGGGACGTTCGTGTCGAGACTCGATCCATCCCCGCGCGGTCCGCGCCAGCCGGGCCAATTCTCGGCATGCAAATCGAAACGGCAGAATGCCGCGATGAGCAGTACATAGCATAGAACACGAAACGGCATGGTTGGTCCCATTAGGTGCAGGGCAAGCTATTGCGGTTGCGTCGACGGTCGATTGGTACGCCTGCGCTTCGGTTCCGCTTTGGCAGGACGCCGGGAAGCCCAGATAGCGCCGCGTCTCACAAAATCTTGCAGTCCGGCGGTCAGATCGGGGTGCGGGCTGAAGCACAAGACCCGTCCGTCGCCAAACGTCGCAGAGGCAATCGCGGTGGTCCCCTTCATCACGCCGCGCGGCGCGCCCTTCTTCGCGACTTCGGTCTGAAACGCCGCCAGCTCGTCGTAGTCGGGAATGTCCGGTTTGTCCGCCGGCGCCAACAGCGGGCCCTGGTTGTAATAGACCTTCACGGCTGCTTTCTTGCTGCCCAGAATCCGTTTGCCGTTGCGGGTCAACTTGAGAGTGACCTCGCCGTCTCCCCGCGCCCAATGTTCCCGGTCGAGAAACTTCGCGTCGAGAATGTGCAGGTACCAAGGGTCGGTGCTGGTGGCGAGATAAGCGCCTGCACAGATGCCGACATAGCCGCCGCCGCCGCTAACGAAGGATCTCACTTGTTCGCGTCCCTCTTCTCCCAATGCCAAACCTTGGCGGCTCCCCCGACCGCCTGGGCAAACCAACACGTCGAACGCTTCCAACTTTCCATCGCGGATGTCTTGCGGAGACAGCACGTCGACTTTGAACCGCCGCTCTTCGCCCAGAATCTTGACGATGTGGTCGATCGCCTCGTCTGGTTTGTATTGATAGACGGCGGCCTTGAACGTGCGGGTATTGCGCCGTTGAGCGGCTGTTTCCGCGTCGGGCCAGCCAGCCCAGGCAATTGCGAGGCTGATAAACAGGACGACGGACCGCCGTTGCAGCGTATGCATGCTCGGACTCCCGAGGTGGTCAAGTCCCGCTGTAGCTGACCCGGTAAATGCGACCGTTGGCGTCTTCGGTAAACAGCAGGCTGCCGTCATTTGCGAAGATCACGCCAACCGGCCGGCCCCAGGTTTCGCCGGTGGTTGGGTCGAGCAAGAATCCTGTCAGGAAGTCTTCGTAGTGGCCTTGCGGGCGGTGCGAGTCATCGAACGGCACGTACACCAGCTTGTAACCGGTCGCCTCGGTGCGGTTCGACGAGCCCCGAAATGCCGCGAAGGCGCCGCCGCGGTACTTCTCTGGAAAATGCTTGTCGCTGCAAAACGCCAGTCCCAAAGCGGCGGAGTGCGATTGATACAGCACGTCTGGCGTGACGGTTTGCTTCACCAGGTCCGGCCGTTCGCTCTTGCCGTCCTCGGTCGTCCGCCGCGGGTCGAGCTTATCTGGTGTCAGAAATGAATACGGCCACCCATAGAATTGACCCTGCTGAATCCGCGTGAAGTAGTCCGGTACCAATTCGTCGCCCAGCTTGTCGCGCTCGTTGACATTGACGTACGGTTCGCCGGAGACCGGGTGAAAGTCGAGACCGATGGGGTTGCGAATACCGGACGCGAACACCACGCGGTCGGAGCCGTCGAGATTCATCCGCAGCACGCTGGCCCGCGGGGGCGACTCCTGGTCGTGATCGGTCTTCGATCCCACGGTGACAAACAGCTCTTTGCCGTTGGGCGCCACACGGATGTTGCGCGTCCAGTGCTGCCGGTAACCGTTCCCGGGAAGCTCGGTGATTGTTTCGAAGTCGGGACCGAGTTCACTCTGTCCCTCACGGTAAGGATACCGCAGCACGGCGTTGGTGTTGGCCAGATAAAAGAACCACTGACCGTCAACCTTGGCAAAGGCCATTCCGAACGGCTGATTGGCTCCACGGTCTTCGTCGACAAACACCGACCGCTTGTCAGCGGCGCCATCGCCGTCGCTGTCCTGGAGCAACAACACTTGATTGTTGCGGCCGGCCGAGCACAGCACGCCGCCTTCCGGAGTCAGTGCCAGCCAACGGCCTTGTGGAAGATCGTCGGCGAAGAGGTTGACCTCGAAACCGGCCGGCACGCGTAGTACCGGGTTTTCCGGTGGGTCGATGACCTTGGGCCGCGTGCTTTCATTCTCGGAGGCTTTGCCTGGCACCTGGTCGAGCTCGATTCGAATCGGCTCAGGCTTGAGGCGTTCGACGCTCACCCGGTTGGCGGCGGGCAATGCGCCGATGGCGGCACACAGCGGCGTCAAAAGGAGAGTGGCAGAGAACGCGATCGCGACGGCGGGTCGAAGCTGTGGTGTGTTTTGCATAGTTCGCCATCGTACCCGAAGGCCAAGGGGGCTGTCTAACGCGTCACGTCGGGCGTTGTGAGCACGTCACAGATCGTTTCGGTGTGCATGCTTTGCGTAGTCTTGCGGTCGCTTGGTGTTCCCAGCGCAGGTGTGCTGCCTGCTCGAGGACGACGAAAAAACGTCTCATCGATCAGACCGACTAGAAAGTCGCCGGTGCAGAAATGCCGGTCCTCAATGAGCACTTTGTTCGTTTCCAGAAGCCCGTCGACCAGCCTGCATTGCCGGGCATGCGCGTCTGGCACGGGATCGCGTTGGTTTCGGGGATAACTGCGAGAACGTTGACGAGCTTGGCGTGGCCTGGTGTCGCCACCACAGCGCGGCGTTCCAGGGGGTTGTCCAGCCCATCGAGGCGAACTATAGTCTATTCGGCTCGGGATCGCTTCGCGGCTGTATTCCCTATCGGGGATTGCACTTGCGCGAAAACGACTCACTGCCAGTGGGCCGTCGTCACGATTCGAAGGCCGGGTTCGTCCGCTTTGTTAAACGGGGCCGACACATCGGGATTGTCCCCATATGTTGCGACGGTAGCCAAATGTCTGCGTTTTCCCACTTCGATGATTCGGGCGCCAGCCGCATGGTGGAGGTGGGCGAAAAAGACGTCACGCGGCGCGTGGCTCGTGCGGCGGCGACCGTGTCGATGCACAGCGAGACGCTTCAGCAGATCCGCGACCGCCAGATGTCCAAGGGGGATGTTTTTGAGGTCGCCCGGCTGGCCGGCATCATGGGGGCCAAACGCACGTCTGAGTTGATCCCGCTCTGCCATCCGTTGCCGCTGGATCATGTGACGATCAGCTTCGAAGAAATCGACGAACGAACCGTTCGCATCGAGGCGCAGGCCGGCGTGCATGCCCGTACGGGTGTCGAGATGGAAGCCCTGACGGCGGTGAGCGTAGCCGCCCTGACCGTTTACGACATGTGCAAGTCGATCGACCGAGATATTGTGATCGGCCCGATTCAGTTGCTCGAGAAATCGGGCGGCAAGAGCGGACATTACCTTCGAGGGAACGACCCCGCGGAAAGCTAACCAACATGGGCGAACAACTGGCCGGACAGGAAGTATTGGCTCGAGTCGAAGCCTTTCTCGGTGACGAGTTGCGGGAAGTCGAGGCGATCTTCATCAAGGAGCTCGAAAGCAAAGTGCCTTGCGTGCGCGATATTTTCGCGCATGTCTCCTGCTTTCGGGGGAAGCGGCTGAGGCCGGTGCTGCTGTTGCTATCGGCAAGCGCGGCCCGCGCCATCGAAAAACAGCACCTGGTGCTGGCGGCGGTCGTCGAGATGATCCACACCGCAACGCTGGTGCACGACGATGTGCTCGACGATGCCGAAACGCGGCGGCACGTCGCCACCGTTAACGCCCGCTGGAACACCGAGTCGAGCGTGCTGTTCGGCGACTACTTGTTCACGCACGCGTTCCATTTGGCCAGCAGCTTGGAGAGCACAGAAGGCTGTCGTCTCATCGGCAGGGCAACCAACATTGTTTGCGAAGGAGAACTGGCCCAGATTCACGAACGCGGCAACCTCGAATTGGGCGAAGAAGACTACCTGCGAATCATCGACGCCAAAACCGCCGAGCTGTGTGCCGTGAGCTGCTACTTAGGCAGCTACTTCGCAGGCGCGGAGCCAGCGGTGACCGAATCGCTCGAGCAATTCGGCCGATCGCTGGGCATCGCCTTCCAGATCGCCGACGACTTGCTCGACATCATCGGTTCGGAACAGCAAGTCGGCAAGACACTGGGAAGCGACATGGAGCAGCAGAAGCTCACGTTGCCCGTGATTCGGCTGCTCGACTCTGTGGATAAGGCACAAGCCGCCCGCGTGCGCGACCTGCTCGCGCAACAAAAGCAGGACGCGCTGCCCGAACTGCTCGCCTGTCTCGAACAAACGGACGCCGTGGAATACACACGACAACGCGCTCGCGAATACGCAGAGACGGCCCGCCGACATCTGGATGCTCTCCCACAATCGCCCGCGCAGCGGATCCTGACGGAGTTGACGGACTTTGTGGTGCAGCGAACGTTTTAGGACCGTGCAACTGGTTCAACCACAACAGATGTCGCAGCAAGGACTGGAAGACTCGTTCGAGCGCTGCAAGCGAACGCTGGGCGAGTTTGAGCAGTTCGAAGAGACGGTCTACTCGCGAATGAGCTACGATACGGTCGTGGTTGCGGTCCTGCGCCTGCGATTTGAGAAGGGCGATGCCTACTGCCGGATCTACTTTGAGAAGAAGGGCTTCAGCTGGAAGATCGACGGCCTCGACATCATGACCGCCCGCTCCGCGGCCTGAACCTGGACAGAATGCGCCTCGCCTCCGACGACGGCCTGGAAGACATGCTCGAAGAAGCTGGCAAGCAGCTGCCATGAGTGCTTGCGGCGGACTCGCCGGAGTTATCCATAGAGTGTGATCGCGAAGCGGACAGACAAAAATGGCGACAAAGACACTCCGCGATCACCTCGAGGATACGATCAAGCTTGGGCGGACGCCGCTTTTTTTGATCCAGGTGGTTTGTGCCTACTATGCTGTCGCCATCGTGTCTGTGGCGCCGGAAGCCGCGCGAGCAACGCAAACTCGCACTGATGCGATCGAGACGAAGAATGTATTGCTCGCTGCGAGCGAACTTCAAGACGTAGCGAGCAAACATCTGGCAAAGAGCAAACACGCATCGGAGTTCGGTAGTGGTGGCTTCGGTGTCGGCGGATTTGGCGGCTATGGGCAATATTACGATTGGTGGACCAATTGTTTCGATGACGTTCAGCAACCGCTCGTTCGCTTTGGGTTCGGAGGCTTCTCCGGTATGGGCCTGAGCGATGAATACGCCGCCGTTGAACATACTTTGCTCGGCAACGAGACGGCGAGTGCAGACCTTCTGGGCTTCATTCAGCTGGTCCGGCTCGGCTGCACGCTGCATCCCACAATTGTGGTTGCGCAAATGGGCGAAACGACCGGAACGAAGGATCTAAAGACGTTACACGCAAGCGCCTGGTTCATCGCGCAGGAACGTCAATTCATCGAATCGATAGCTGCCGAGTTTGACGCCAGAGTCAACAAGGCTCGCGGACAGCTGGAGGAGCTGGCGGAGAGCGAACCCGAGTTGACCAATCCAGTTGAAACTCCATTGTGGGGTGGATTAGGCAGCGGTGGCGGTTTCGGGACCGATGCTGATGCGTCGCCAGACGAACAAGCTGAGATGCTCACCTGGGACAATGCATCAGCCCGCCAGAAACTGTATTGGCTAGATCAAGTCGAAAAGCCGACTCCATTGGCGACGCTTCACGACGTTTACACTAATTCGCTGGACGACAACCAGGTCGGTCTCATCAAACAGAACTTGCACCTGATCGCGCCATATTCGGAATTCGGCCTGCGCGAACACCTGCACCAAGCCTTGACGGATTTAAACGCAGCCGCCGACTCAGTCCCTGATATCTCCCTGCCTGTCGTGGGTTCGTCCGTACCGGCGGACTTCGGGCTGACCCTTGCAGGGCCGATCATATTTTCGCTCTTCCACTATTGGATTCTATGTTTCTTTCGCATACGCCAGCTGGAACTCGAACTGCGTGCCGAAGATCCGAACGCGACCGCCTCGACATGGAGCGGACGCTTATTCACGCAGACGGCGTTTCCAGGATGGTTCCTGAAGCTGAATCGGGGATTTGGAGTGCTGATGCTGTTCGGGTTCCCGATCCTGGTTCCGCTCGCGATTGGCGTATTGTTGTGGAAGACTTTCTTCTGGGGTGCGTTGATCAGTCTTGTTGCTGCCGCACTGGTTCTGCTGGACGCAACCGTTGTGAAGTGGTGCTTAGGCGCGCGTCTGCTCGAAGATTCCTCAGGCACCGATGCTCCGGGTATCGAGACTGTAACCGACTCGGCACAGTCGCCGGCGCCTTCTCCGCGCGATCAATCGCCAGAGGAGAACGACTGATGAGAACGGCGAAACCCAGGTCGACTTCGACGCTGTGATTCCAGAGCGGAGCATGTTCGGAGAGTTTTCGAACTACTTCAGAAGTGGGGCCGCTGGGACTCGAACCCAGAACCAACAGATTATGAGTCTGCTGCTCTAACCGATTGAGCTACGGCCCCAATTCGTGCCACAGAAGGGCCTGGGGTGCCCGTGCCGTTACGTGCACGCAACAGCGCAACTTTGATCGCAGTGCGGCATGGTACCAAGTCGCGTGGGAGCGAAAAAGCCGGCAAGCTTTCCTGCAATCTCGCTTTGAACGAGCGGCGTGCGTGCGTCTGTTTCGATCATTCGGTGTTGACGGGCGCAAGCTTTCGGGTTGATAGACGAATAAGAGAATAGCCGTTGCACTGACCGTTGCGGCAACTCGCCCATTATGTCGGGGGCGTATCGCACTCCATCGTGGGCCGTCTTTTGGAGAGCGTTGTTTCTCGACAGGGCGTCGAGGTAATTCGAAGAATCTTTGTGGTGACGCGTGCGAACAGTTTACAGTTGTGTGGTTGGTGTGCTCTCACACTCAGAACTCGATGCTCACATCAATTCGTGTGAACGAACACGAGGCCGACGAGTACTGTTTCTGAACTGCGGTGCCGATTCCTTTTGGGGATTTAACTGTGACTGACGATTCGACTGCAGGTCGCAGCCGCGTGGCGCGATTCGTTCTTCTGGCGGTGGTTGTAGTTGCTGCTGCGGCCGGGCTTCGCGGTTTGCCGATTGGCGGCGATGGGGCCGATGAGTCGGCCACCGCCGACTGGCCCTCTTATGGGCGCGACGTGGGTGGCACGCGGTATTCGCCCTTGTCGCAGATTACACGCGATAACGTCGCACATCTGGACGTGGCCTGGGTGTATCGCACAGGTGACTGGTCTGATGGCGAGGGAGACTTCGGCTCGACGTCGGCATTTGAAGCCACGCCGATTCTGGTGGACGGTGTGCTGTACGTGTCGAGCCCCTTTAATCGGGTCGTTGCCTTGGATCCGGGAACCGGCGAGGAGAAATGGGTGTTCGATCCCAAGATCGATTTGACCGCCCACTACGCCAATCAGCTCACCAGTCGTGGTGTCTCCTCTTGGCGCGACTCCAACAGCCCCGAAAACTCGTCCGCGAATCGAATTTTTGCGGCGACCAACGACGCGCGGCTGATCGCCATCAACGCCGCCACCGGAAAAGTGTGCGCCGATTTTGGAGAGGGTGGCGAAGTCAGTCTGGATGCCGGTGTGGGCGAGCGCCGGCACCGGGGTGAATACCAGGTGACGTCGCCGCCGGCCATCGCGGGCGATGTGGTGATTGTCGGTTCGGCAGTCTCCGACAATAGCCGAATCGATGCGCCCAGCGGGGTGGTCCGCGGCTACGACGCGCGGTCGGGTGAACTGCGGTGGAGTTGGGACTTGGCGCCGCCGGATGGCCCGGCCAACCCCGATTTGGTATCGGACGCCGGCTACGCGTTGGGCACTCCCAACGTCTGGGCCGTCATGTCGGTCGACGAAGAGCGAGACCTCGTCTTCGTGCCGACCGGCAACCCGTCGCCCGATTACTACGGCGGTCTGCGCGAAGGCCACGACTATTACGGCAGCTCGGTTGTGGCGCTGCGGGCCTCGACCGGCGAGGTTGTGTGGCACTTTCAGACGGTGCATCACGATCTCTGGGATTTCGACGTGCCGGCGCAACCCACGCTGACCCACGTCGTCCGCGACGATGAACAGATTCCGGTCGTCATTCAGGCGACGAAAATGGGGCTCGTCTTCACGCTGCATCGCGAGACGGGGGAGCCCATCTTCGAGGTCGAAGAGCGGCCGGTGCCGCAGACCACCGTGCCGGGCGAGATTACTTCGCCGACGCAGCCGTTCCCCGTCATGCCGCCGCCGCTGGTCGGTACGTCGCTCTCGGCAGAGGACGGGTGGGGGCCGCTGGGGTTGGGCAGCCAGGAATCGAAGGACAAGATTGCCGGGCTCCATTTCGAGGGAATGTACACACCGCCGCGACTCAACGAACCGACCTTGATGTATCCGGGCAACGCAGGCGGAACCAATTGGGGGGGCGTGGCGGTCGACCCGCATCGTCAGATTCTGATCGCCAACGTCATCGACATGGCCTGGATCGTGACGTTGATTCCCACCGATGAAATCGAACAGGCGCGAAAAGAGAATCCCGGCGTCGAAATTGGCCCCCAGTACGGCACGCCCTATGCCGTCATGCGGCAGATGCTCACGTCTTCGTTGGATCTTCCCTGCAATCCGCCGCCGTGGGGAACTCTGGCAGCCGTTAATCTGGCCGACGGTTCGATACTCTGGCAGGAGCCTCTCGGCACAGTCCGCGACCTGGCCCCAGTTCCGTTGCCCGTGAAATACGGCACCCCCAACTTGGGCGGACCAATGCTTACGGAAAGCGGCCTGGTGTTCATCGGTGCTGCGATGGATGACTACATCCGCGCCTTCGACGTCGAAACCGGCGCGGAGCTCTGGAAACGACGCCTGCCTGCCGGCGGGCAAGCCACGCCCATGACTTACCGGGTGCAAGAGGATCAGCCGCAGATGGTCGTGATTGCCGCCGGAGGTCACGGCAGAATGGGTTCGGCACTGGGCGACTACGTGGTCGCCTTTTCGCTGAGGTCGCCGGAGACGGTGATCGCCCTATGGCTGCTCGAGGCGCTGCTGGCCATCGGCGTCGTGCTCGCGCTGGGCCGCTACGTCTTCGCAACCGTCCCTGCACCGGAGACTGGTGAAACAACGACGTTCCGCTGGGGTCGCCGCGGCGGACGGCTCGCGCGGGGAGTTGCCGCGTTGTCAGCGATCGGCGTGGTGCTGCCCGGTCTGCTCTCGGCGTACTATTGGCTCACACCGCTCTCGGCGACGATTCTAGCAGTCATCCTGCTAGTGGCCGCGTTGTCGAATCTCGCATCGCGGCGGCTGCCTGCTGTCGGGATTGCGGGCTGTCTGCTGGCGCTTTCCGCAGTTGTGACGTACTCGAAGTTGGGTGAACTGTTCTGGGTCGGCGTGTTGCCCTGGTGAAGGGTTGGCACTGAATCTGATCCACCGCTCCGCGATCTACCAAACTCCCGGATTCAGGCGAAAGCGAACCCGCGCGGCGACTCACGATAGCCGGGGAGTTCTGCCAGCAGCGTACGATCTTCAAGCGCTGTGCGGATCACGATGCCAGCAGGGCTGGAATGAACGCCCAATTGGCATCAAGCCGCATCCCAAAGCGATCCCAGAACCTATCCTCACTTGCACCTTCGCCGCAGGCGTTTTTTGACCGGTTCCCTTCCCAGATCAGACGCATACAATGCCACACAGTTGGTGGCTAAGGTGGCCCCCCGCACGCTCGCTTTGTGAGTGCATTGGGGCTGTTGTTATGCGCCATGCGAACGTGGACACTTAGGACGCCTTGATGAGTCGAATTCAATTCTGCGGTTGATGCACGAGCCAAACGGCAAGACGCATTGCTGGCAACACCGCGTTGTCTGACCGGCTATCAAGCGCAAGACTCTCTCGTCTTACGGGCCAGTGTTGTGTTGCCGTGCAACGTGGTGAGGCGGTGACACACAACTGCCAGAAATAATCAACACCTTTGGACCACTTCCAGCTGAGGCGAAGCCATGACCGACGACGGCAAACCATTGACCGAGACTCAGGCCATTCAGCGGGTGATCGAGGAGGGTTCGGCAGCCGATTTCTGCGACGTGGTCGACGTTGTGAAGAAACGCTTTGGATTGAGGGTCGGTTTGGGTATGGTCGAAGAAGTCTATCTCGCCATGAAAAAGGAGGCAGCCGACGACTCGACTCGACCGCATGTCCAGCCGGCCCTGTCACCGCAATCGGGAGTCGTCAACGCCAAGACGCTGCAGTTCGTCAAAGAGATGGGTGGTTTCGAAGAGGCACGCCAGGCCATCGCAGAGCTGGAAACCTTGATGAGCAAGCTCGTCAAATAGCGATGCGCAATTCGAACAGCGCCGCTGGTGGCTGACTACTCAGGCGGTTTCGCTGACATCGAGCCGCAGAATCAGTGGGCGTAGAAGGTCTACCAGCACCGCGGTTGCAAGACTGGTGACAAGCCGCAGAGGACCATTTAGCTCTACTGACGTCGAGTTTCGTTGAGTCACGCGCACGGGGTTGCTACGGTGGGCTGGTAGCGATCATGACTGTGAGTGGCTTGTGCAAATCCGGCCCCCGTTTGGATTACTGTTGATCAGCGGCGCGCAGACCCATCAGGAAAACTACGCGCAGATGTTCGCGGCCGATGAACGCTGCCGATTGATTGGGTTGGTCGACGAGTCGGATGTTCCAAAGCGCCGCCGCGAGCTGAATTCGCAGTTGGCGGATGAGCTCGGGATTCCAGTGTTCGATGATCTGGACGCCGCACTGCGACGAGACGACGTGCAGTTGGCCTCTGTCTGCGCGGAGCCGGAGCGGCGCGGCCGATTGGCCGCGCGGTGTGCGCTGGCGGGCAAGCACGTTTACATCGACAAGCCGTTAGCCGCCAGTACCGAGGACGCGCGGGCGATTGTCGACGCCGTTGAAACGGCGGGTGTGCGCAGCCAGATGTTCAGTCTGGTGCGCAGTTCTGCGGCGCAACGTGCGCGGGACGTGCTGAGAGACGGCCGACTCGGAGAGCTGGCCGGACTGCATTGCGAATTGATGTTCGCGAAGGGGCAGGGAGGAACGGCAGACCTCTCGCTGAGCAGGCACGAGAAGGCGGTTGCCGAGCGGTTTACGTTCGTCGATTCCAAACGTGAGCTGTACTGCGTCGGGCTGTACCCTCTGGTGCTGTTTCAATGGCTGACCGGTTCGCGAATGAACAGCGTGTACGCCACAACCAGCAACTACTTCTTCGCCGAACATCAGCGCAACGACGTTGAAGATTTCGCCTGCTTACTGATGGAACTCGAGGGCGGCGTTCAGGCCACGATCGCCGTCGGACGGACCGGCTGGTCAAGTCATCGCGGCAGCGGGATTCATCAGGTTCACCTGGTTGGTACAGACGACTCGATCACGATCGACGCCTTCCGGCCGCGTCTGGAGATCGCGGGCAACGAGCCGGCTTGGACGCCTCCCGAACATCCGCATCCCGAAGATCCGATGGGGTTTTGGTCGAGCACTCAGCGGGCTTCGGGCGTGCAGCCGAAGACCGACTGGTGGCCGGTCGAACCGGCAGCGCAGAGCGACCAATCGTTTTTTCTCGACTGCATCGAACACGATCAGGAGAGCGACGTGCCGGCGTCACTCGGCGCGCACGCCGTGGAGGTGATTCTGGCTGGTTATCGTTCGGCTGCTGCCGGGCAAACGGTTGCACTTGAGAGATGCTGACTATCTACCAGGCGGCGCGATCGAACGAGACTGTGGTCCCAGACGGCTGATGATTGCAATGATGCGCCGCAGATTTCTGAGTTTCCTGCCGTATGTGTGCCTGCTAATCGCAGTCGCGGCGTTTAATCGCTCCACGGACTTTGCCTACCGGCTGACGACTCCGGCAGGACCGCCTTCTTTAGCGCAGGCTACGCTAAACGACGAGGAAAAGCTGATCGTTTACGGGATTGCGAAACTCGGCAAGTACCCGATGAGCCGTCTGCCCAACCGCCCGCACTTGCTCAAGGGGCTGATCGATCTCGATGTGATTCATCCGCCGAAGGTCGAACATCTTCTGTTCGCATCCAGCATCGGCTTCCCGATTCGAGCCGGCGATCTTGATGTTGGATTGGATGAGTTTGTCAATCTCTCGATGGAAGGCTCGAGCATCTACGACTACCTGACATGGGCTCAGATCATGCACGAATACGGTGTGCACCCTGAGCGGGTCGTCTTTTCCATTACGCCTTGGACTCTCACACGCGAGCGAGACCGAATGCATCCGTCGCTGTTTGCCTTCACGTCGGACGCGCTATTGGCAGTCAATGCCGTCACGGCGGCGGAAGCCGAAACTATTCGCGGCTCGCGGCCTTCGATGCCCACGTGGGATGCGAATGAACCGTCGTTCTTCGATCACTGGTCGCCGAGCTATCTGCAGTTCAACATCGAGCAACTCTGGGAACACGCCCGGCTCACTCGTGAGGCTGGCGCTGCGCTACCAATCCTTGGGAAATTCGGCTACATCCACAGCGACCTCTCGTTCGATTATCAGGGCGTCCGCATGCCGAGCCCTCAAGTGGTTCAAGACAAGATCGACGCGGAAGATCCCGGCAAACCGCCGCATCGTGTTTCCTACGAGCGTCTCCATTACGACCTGGAAACCGTCCGGTTTTGCAAGACGCTGTTTGACTTCTATCGACAGCGGGGAACAATGGTTGAAGTTCTGTTTACGCCCATCAGCAAGGCCCGCTACACGGCACAGCGCTCCCGGTGTGAACGAGACGGCCGAACTTGGAATCTCGAGTATAACGTACGATTCCTCGAGCAATTCATCCGCGACCAGAATCTGGTTGTCCGTGGAAGCCACGGCAATTTCGACAGCCTGACGAACCAAGGCTTCAAAGACCACATTCATCTAACTCCCGCCGCCTGTCGCGCCAATGTGCGCACGATCGCACCGCAGCAATCGGTATCGATAGCGCCCGGCAGCCGTTCGGCGAGATGACGCGCCTGCGAGAGTTGCTCGAGAGCGCGGCTGACGCGCCTTGCAAAGGCGGGACACGATCTAAAACTGGAAGTACAGGAACGACGTCTGATCGAATGCCCCGAGCAATAGAATGCTCAAGCACAGCAGGCAATATGCCGTGTGGCGGACGATAAACGGCTTTTGCTGCAACCACGCCCGGGCGCTTCCGGCTTCGACGACTCTGCCATTGTCGGCTCGAATCTCGTTTTGCTCGCGGGAGCGATGCACGAACCAGACCACGAACAGAGCCCAAACAATGATTAGCGTGTCGGTGGCCGACCACTCTATCGCAGACAGTTCCGCACCGAGGGACGGCTTGTCGAGAAGCAATACCAGCGACAGCGGCATGAGGCGGACGATCGTCATCGCGCGTCTCTCTTCGCCGGCTTGCTCGCTTGCAACTTGCATGGCGGCTTCACCCGTGACCGTGTCGCTGCTGCTGGATCTGAAGAAGATCCACGCAAAACAAACCAGCACAAACGTGACGCCCCGCATGGCGGTCGTTTTCAATTCCTCGTAGCCGAAGAGCCCGCGGGCAACGCTAGCGAATCGCCGCGGCGCGATGCCGGCAAGGTGAGTCTTCTCGCCAATCCTTGTCAGACCTTGTGCGCACTCTGCATGCCAGCGGGCGAAGACTGCATCAACGCTTGGTCCCACCTTCGGCACAAACAGCCGTCCAAAGAGGTAATAGAACAGGTGCAGCGCGCCCCAGATCGCGAAGTTCCAAGCAGCCCCATGCCACAGACCGGATGTCAGAAACACGACACCGGCGGCGGCAATGGTCGCAGCTTTGCCCCTGCCGAAGCGCTCTCGAAGAGGTCGGTAAACATAGTCGCGAAACCACGTCGAGAGCGAAATGTGCCAGCGTTGCCAGAACTCCTGAATCGTCCTGGCCCGGTACGGTGCGTAGAAATTGCGCATCAACTTGATTCCCAGCACCTGCGCGATGCCGATGGCCATGCATGAGTAACCCGCAAAATCTCCGAAAATTTGGAAGGCGAACGCTACCGTGCCAAGCGCCAGCAGTTCCACGTGCAGTGCCGGCGACTGGTAGACCGGGTCGACGAGCCTCGCCAGATTGTCCGCCAACACAACCTTGAGAAACAGTCCATAGACGAACAGTTTGAGTCCACCAGTGATTCGCTCGTAGTCGAAAAAACGTGCGATGCCATGCCGTAGTTCGGGGAGCAGGTTCTGCGGCCGTTCGATCGGCCCGGCGACGAGTTGGGGGAAAAACACGACGTAGGTTGCGAAGTACCCCAAGTGGCGCTCGGCGCGCTGTTTGCCTCGATAAACCTCAATCGTGTATGAGAGGGTCTGAAACGTGTAGAAGGAGATTCCCACGGGAAGCAAGAATTGGTGCAGAGGAATCGCGACATTGCCTTGCCCGCCCTGGATGATGTTGTCCAAAGCGTTGACGCTGTTCGCAAAGAAATTGTGATACTTGAAGAAGAACAGCAATCCCAGGTTGCCGACCAGGCTCACCATCACTAATCCCAACATGGCCAGCCGGCGACCGGAGCGTCGTTCCTTTTCCAGGCGAATGCCGACGACATAGTCGACCACCGTGGAATAGACGATGAGCAGCGCGTACCAGGGTTCCCACGCCATGTAAAACGCGTAACTGAGCGGCAGCAGAACCATCCAGCCGTAGTGCTGCTGCTCGTCGGTCGGATCCACCCACAATTGCGAGTTGTGCGCGCAGGCCAGAAACAGGTACAGCAGGTTGAAGTTCTGCACGAGCCACACAATGCGGGCGTCGTCGAACGTTGCCGACCACGCCTCGGTTGCCGGGGCCACAAAGAAGCCGTTTCTCCAACACACAACGCCGTAGCCTGCGAGGCAACAGCCGGCGACCAACAGCAGCATCCATTCAGATGTCGACCGGGATGTCGTCCGACGCAGCCTCGTCGTGAGCAGGATGTCGGACGACAGCGCCAGGACCGCCGCCGATATCAACAGCGGATCTCGTGAGATCAAGATGCAGTACAGCGCGGGCGCCGCCAGCAGCCAGCGCCACGCGGGCGCTCTTCCGAAATACAGGACAATGCACAGCGAAAAAAACCATGCGAAGTCAGCCGTCTGGAAGAGCATGACGCGCACCTGTTGGGTGACGACTCGACACAGCTACCGAGTGCGAGTGACTCTCCAATGTCTCCCGGTCACAAGACTTCAAAGTTAGGCGGCAAACATGCGGACCGCCGCAATCAAACGGCTCACCGAGTGGCTGATCCGGGACCTGCCTAGGCCTGCTCAGTCGACGATCGACTGATAGACCAGTCCGCGGAATTCGGCGCTGTACCGCTGGTCCATCCAGTTCTGAATCATCAGAACTGCACACAGCTCTTCGGCAGGGTCGATGAAGAATCCGGTGCCCGCGGCACCGCCCCAGAAGAAGTCGCCCTTCGAACCTGGAAACGCCACGAGCCCGTTCTCTGGTCGGACGGCGAACCCCAATCCGAATCCATAGCCGCGCAGCAACGGTGAACGAGGACGATCGCCCAAATGGTCGGACGTCATCCACTGCACCGTCTGGCTTCCCAACAACCGTACGCCATCCAGTTCGCCGCCGTTGAGCATCATCTGGCAGAACCGCGCGTAATCGGTGGCGGTCGAAACCAGTCCGCCGCCGCCGGAAAAGTGCTTCGTTGGAGCGGTGAAGTCGCGCGCCACCAGCGAACCGCCCGGCACGATCGAACCATCGCCGTTGGCCCGGTACAGTTGGGCCAGCCGGTCCGTCTTGTCCGCGGCAACATGAAATGCCGTGTCCGGCATGTTCAGCGGTTCGAAAATCTGTTCCTGGAAGAACTTGTCCAGAGGCTGGCCCGAAACGACTTCGACCAGCCTGCCCAGCACGTCGGTCGACACGCTGTACTCGAATTTTGTGCCCGGCTGATACTTCAACGGCAGATCACCCAGTTTGGCCACCGTTTCGGCCAGGTCGGCGTCGCTGGAGAGCACACCCTTTTGCAGATACATCGCGTCGACGGGCGATTGATCGAAGAAGCCGTATGTCAGCCCCGACGTATGCCGCAGCAGGTCTTGAATTGTGATCTCCTGGGTCGCCGGCACATTCTCGATTGTCACCTCGCCCGTTTCGGCGTCCTTCTGTTGGACCGCAACGTCCAGCCCACCCAACTCCGGCAGATACTGGGAAACTGGATCGGACAACAAGAAATGTCCCCGTTCGAATAGCATCATCACCGCCAGACTCGTGACCGGCTTGGTCATCGAGTAGATGCGAAAGATCGAATCTTTCTGCATCGGCGCAGAAGCTTCGCGATCGCGTTGTCCAATCGCTTCGAAGTATGCAACCTTGCCCTTGCGCGAGACGAGGACAACGGCCCCAGCCATGCGGCCCTCATCGACGTGCTTTTGGATTTGACCGGCGACCCTCTCCAGTCGTTGTGGGGAGAGCCCGACGTCCAGTGGATCGGCAGTCGGCAGACTCTGGGCGAGCGCCATGCCGGCGCCCATCACGTAGATCACAGTGGTCCACAAGACATGATGCAGCTTCACAGCGACTCTCCTCGACTCCGACAGGGACGGGATGATCGGCGGCGCCGAATCGAACTTCGGCACCCGATAGACTCCCACCAGACTATCGCCGTCGATCGGGTGTCTCAACCTCCCCGCGACGGTTTATCCGCGCGCCCGGCGGCAGCTTCTCGCGCTGCGCGAAACCCGGTATAACCGTCAAGGGCTCACACGCTTCATCCCGCGAGCCACATAGGCACGACTGCAGTGCATACACACGGCTGCGCGACATCACAGGGCGGCCGAAACCTGAGGAATTGATGCATGTCTGAACGTCTCGCCGGCAAGAAGATCCTCGTCACCGATGCCAACGGCTACATGGGACCGCCCATCGTCGAGCTGTTCGCCGCCGAGGGGGCCGACGTGGTCGCCAACACCGACGATCTCACGCAGCCGGGCGCCGCTGAGAACGCCGTCCAAGCTGCCGAGCCGTTCGACGTGCTGGTGGCAAACCTTGCCGAAGCCGGAGAACGGATGGATTTCATGCACGAACTGCGCGACGACGACTGGTTTGGATTCTTCGACCGGCTCGTGCATCCACTGATGCGGCTGGCCCGGGCGGCGTTGCCCGCCATGGTCGAACGTCGCGGCGGCAAGATCGTGGCGGTTACCAGCGCCGCTCCGCTGCGTGGGATTCCCGGCGCCGCCGCCTATTGCGCAGCTCGGGGCGCGCAGAACGCGTTTGTGCGCGCTGCCGGTCTGGAGGTCGCTCGGCACAACGTGCAGATCAACGCCATCGCGCAAAACTACGTCGAAAACGTCACCTACTACACCGATGAGATGTTGGCCGACGAGGAGTTGATGAAACGCATCATGAAAGTCATCCCGGCCAAACGGCTGGGTAAAGGAGCCGAGACCGCGGAACTGGCCCTGTTTCTGGCCTCAGAGAACAGCAATTTCATCGTCGGCCAGATCATCCCGTTTGCCGGCGGATGGGTGACGTCGACGTGAAGTAGGTCCCACTCGCCGAGTCTGCCAGTCGGACTTGGAGTGACGAAGGTCTGGAATCGACATGCAAAGCCGTTCCTTACGTTGGTGCCACTGGCAGCTGGTCTGCCAGTGTAGCTGGAATCCACCAGACCTCATTTGCAATCAGTTCTCTCGCACCCACCGGGTGGGACCTGGTTTCGACGATGATGAACTCGACCTGTGGATAGCCCGACAATGATCGAACCATTCAAGATTCACGTTGCGGAAGAAGTGCTCGCCGATCTGCGAGAACGGCTCGAGCGCACCCGTTTTCCAGACCAACTCGAAGGCGCGGGCTGGGACTATGGCACCGAACTCGAAACGCTGCGCGAATTGTGCCGCTATTGGCGGGAAGAGTACGACTGGAGGCAAGCCGAGCAAACGCTCAATGCGTTCGATCAGTTTACGACCGAGGTCGACGGCCTGCGGATGCACTTCATCCATCAACGGGCGGCGGTTTCCGACGCGTTGCCGTTGGTCATCACGCACGGTTGGCCGGGTTCGGTCTATGAATTCAAGAAGATCATCGGCCCGTTGACCGATCCGGCATCGCACGGTGGTCGAGCCGAAGACGCGTTTCACGTGATCTGCCCGTCGATGCCCGGCTACGGCTTCTCCGAGGCGCCGCGTTCGTCCGGCTTCGACGTGAAGCACGTCGCCCAGTCCGTCGCCGGATTGATGGCCCAACTCGGATACACGCGCTACGGGGCCCAGGGAGGGGATTGGGGCGCGCTGGTGACCGCCTGGTTGGGGCACCTCGACGCTTCCCATGTGTGCGGCATTCATCTCAACATGGTCGTCGCCCGCCCGCCGGCAGACGAACAAGCGAGCTCGAAGCTGACGGGGGAAGAAGCGGAACGCGTCAAACAGATCGGTCGGTTTCGCAAACAGGAGACCGGTTACCAGGCCATCCAAGGGACCAAGCCGCAGACATTGGGCTACGGGCTGTCCGATTCGCCGGCCGGATTGGCGGCCTGGATTCTCGAAAAGCTGCGGACATGGAGCGACTGCGGAGGAGACGTCGAGACGCGGTTCACCAAGGATGAACTGCTGACGTTCATCACGATCTACTGGGTCACCGGCTCCATCACCTCGTCGATGAGACTGTACTGCGAATCGATGCGGTCCGGTACCTTCGCGCCGGTTGACCAGCGCGTCGAAGTTCCGACCGGCTGCGCGTTGTTTCCCGCCGAGATCGTGCGCCCGCCGCGCGCGTGGGCCGAGCAGCATTATCACGTCGCGCGCTGGACTGAGATGCCCCGGGGCGGCCACTTCGCGGCGTTCGAAGAGCCCGAACTACTCGTCGACGACGTGCGGGAGTTCTTTCGCGATCTCCGGTAGCGGCGCGCCAGCACGAGGTTGGCTTCGAGTTACCAACGCACGCCGCGATCCCATGCGCATCGGCACCTTCAGCGGCATGATCCAGTCGCAATGGGCCAATGTCCGCGGCTGTTGCGACAAGTCCGTGGCGGGATCGATCAACGGCTGATAAAGCCGACCGTTGAGCGACGCTTCGATCGATGCACGGACCTCTACGTCCTGGTAGCCGGCTTGTTGCCAGACCGTCTCGAGAAAATGACTGAACTGCAGAATCATGTCGGGACGCCTGGGCATCTTTTCCGCTTGGCGGCGCGTGAGAAAGTCCCGCGGATTGGCGTACCAGGTCTGGTCGGATTGACGGTCGAACACGACGAAATTGCCGCGAGTCTTCTTTGTGCGAAGCTTCATCTGCCAGGAGAAGCGATGTCCCTCTTCGTTCCAACTCGGATCACCCGGGTACAGCCAGTGCCGAAACGGCACGACCATTTGAACGGCCGCAAATAGTAACGCCGCAAAGATCCAACCGCGATGAATGGTGCGTACAGGCGCATGTCCCTCGCCAGCGTGCGGCGAGCTCAGAATGCCCAGGCTGCGCAACACCGACTGCAACCAATGTGGCGGGAGGAACACCGGCGTGGCCAACAGCATCAACCAGGGGAAAATGCCGATGTGGAACAACTGCGAATTCATCAGGTGAAATGCAGCAGCCCAAGCCACGCCAATCCACCGCGTCCTGCGGCACAGCAACATTGGCACGATCACGAGATCGAACACCAAACCACCGTAGCTGAACAAGTAAACGACCCATTCTTGGGTGAAGTAGCCGCCGATGACCGGAAAGTCGGTCCGCTCGGCCAGCCACATTCGAATCGGTTCGCCACGCAGCCAATCGGCATTGATCTTGGCGATGCCCCCGTAGACATAGGGAATGGCGAGCTGAAACCTCAGCAACCACAGCATCCATGCGGGCGTCATCTGGGCCGAAATTGCCGGCTTGCGATTTGCATCCAGAGAACCGGCCCGGTGGACCGGCAGACAGATCAACAGAAAACTCAGCAAGCTGACCAGGTAGAAGTGGTTCAGATAGTTCGTTTGGTCGAGCAGAAAGACGTATGTGAACCCGAAGAAGAAGAGCGTAGCCGAGATCCTGTAGTACAGGCCCAATGTTATGCAGACAGCCAGCAGCCCAAGCACGGCAAAGTGCACGTACATCAACGGACCGGGCAGCGGATGCACCCACTCGAATCCGTAGTACTTGAAGAAGAACTCCGGTCGAATGAAGTAGCGCTCGATCCAGCCTTTCTCGAAGTACCGCCAGACCTCCCACAGCATGACGGTCCCGAACAGAATCCGAAAATAGACGAACGGAGCGATAGAGACCGGCGCCGTTGCCGCGGCGCGCAACCGCGCGCATACGCTGAGCGAGTCGCGCGGTGCATCATCTGGCTGAGAAGTGATCTGAGAGTTCATCCTTGACGAGACCTATTCGGGGAAGCATGTGGGCGTTTCATCAGCGTAACTACCGGACGAGCTTTGCGTGTCCGCCATCGAGGCCGATCTCCTTGAACGCCTCCAACAACCCTTCGAGGTCGTCGTCGGGAACGTGACGGTAGATGCCGCCGGTCAACGTAGCAGCCTCCTGGATCGATTGGGCGTCGGCTTCGGAGCCGAGCGTCACACCGTGAATGACGATGCTTGCCGACAGGGCGGCCGCCGCGTAGTAGTCGATCGAGGCTTTTGGCGAGGTTTCGGGAGCTTCGGCTACGTTGGCATGACCGTCGGTCATCAGGATCATGATTTTGTCTGGTTCGGTGCCGTCGCCACGCGGATTGTTGGCGAACTCTTCGATGCCGACGCGCATCCCGCCGGCGATGTTGGTGGAGCCGGTATACATTTCTGGTTGCAGGTCGGGAATGCGGTTCTTCACTAGGTCATGGTCCAAGTCCAGCGCCCGTTCGAGATATCCCGTGACGACGGTCGTTGAGCCATAGCCGAACATGTCCGGGTTGCCGAAAGGCTGGCCATCCAGCTCTTCGTCAAACGCAGCTACAGGTTCGATCGTGCGTGTGCTCGCAGCGTGCGTTTCGAGGACGGACGTGTATCCTGCGTTCAGGCACCAGACGGCACATGCTGCCACACTCAGCAGAAAGCTGCCGGCCAGTGTTGCGCGTTGCATTTGCTTGTTGCTGTTCATGGTTGTCGACTTCCGGAGTGGTGAACCGTGTTGCGTTAGTCGTCGTCATCGCCGCCGTCATCGTCGTCGTCGTCGTCGTCGTCGTCTCCACCGCTGTCCGGGTCTTCGATCACCAACGGATAGCTGTAGACCGTCAGGCCGAGCCGGTCTTCGCTGACCAACTGATCGGAAAGCAGTAGAGCCCCTTGGCGGGTGAATTCCATGCGGTTGAAGTGGCTCATCGATCCCGAGCAGTCGATGACCAGCATCACGTCACGCGGCGTGTCGTGCTGGATGGCTGAAATGGCACTGGTCTGCAGGTCGGCTTGCCCGTGGCCTAAGATTGGTGCGAAAAACAATGGCAGCGCGTTGCTGCGGTCATCGATCATTCGCAGGGTCAGGCTGACGGCAGTTGCGTTGCTGATGTCGTCTCCCTCGACAGCCACGAACTGGTGGGTCGCGTCGTCCCAAGACCCAATCAACAGGTCTTCATCGGCGACAAGCGCGACTGCTCCTTGAGCGACCGTTGAAGCGTCAAGGACAGCTTGCGCTGCCGCTATGACACCAGCCCGTCCGCCGTCAGGATTCTCGAGCAACTCCTGCGTCGCCGCCAGAACTGCTGCGTCGGTCGCGTGTTGCAACTCTGTCTTGGTGACCAGGATGTACCCGACGTCCACCGTAAAAGCGGCGAAGGCCAGGATCAGGATCAGGCAGGCAGCCGCCAGAACCAGGATGATTCCGCGTCGGTCTTCGGATTGCCTTCTCATTGCTCTTTCCTCATTGATGCATATCGCAGCGGCGCTGCAGACTGCAGCCCCAGGTCGATCAGTTCGGGCGGGTTGTTCGGTGTTTGTGTTTTCGCCACGACGGCGTTGAAGTCGCGTGTCAGATCGGTCCAATACTCTTGATCATCCACCGGAAGTGGCGACACTTCGTTTCCGGCAGCCAGATCGGCCAACGCGCGGCCAAATCGCAGAATCGGTGCGATTGCCCGCTCGCACAATCTGACGACATCGGGAACGAAACCGGGAAGCAGTGCCAACACGGCGTAAACGGCACATCGACCCCACGTCGCCGAAAACCGTAACGCCCACGAATCGCCTGCACTTCCGGCAGCGACGTGGATGCAGAAGATGACGGCGAAGCTGGCGGTCCATAGCACAGCCCAGTGCCCAAGCCATCGTCGAATGCGTTTGCCGGTACTCTTGGCATCACGGCAGCGCGACGCTCGCTCGCCGGCTGGCGAGGATTCGTTTCCTGCACCGCGATCCAGGGCGAGAACTCGATCGTTCTGAACCGGATGGGGGAGCATCGTATTCTCACCAGAAACGAGGTTTGTCTAGGACGTTGCCATTTCCATTACGGCAGCCTGGCGATCTCGGCGATCCGAGACCCATGGCTTTGCGTCCTCACCTCGCGGTGAGTTTGCCCTTGTCGTATCAAAACACGTTGGAACGGTTGCAAGTGCACCGCCGAATCGAACTCATTCGTCAGCAGCCTCTCAACTCGACGAATCGAAGTCCGCTTGTCAAAACGTAGGTCGCGTTCGGCCGGGTAGCGGGGAAAAACCCTCGGCTTCTGTCTTTCGACGGCACCATCGCACGGATCGTGAGGGTTCTGACGGCGATTCGCCACACGCGCGCGTCGATTCGCGACGATTGCAAGAGCCCTGAAGTCGTTCTGCGGTGGGCTTGCTCGTTTTCAGAGTCCAGCTCCAACAGGCGGCGGTTGCTCAGGCCTTACTGCACCCTGCCAAGTTCGGCCAGCGCCTCCTCGCATTTGAGCGCGGGGCAACTCGTGATCAACCGGGCTATCGGTTCGGTTCATCCAACACGTGGACTCGATCGCCGACGATTTCCAGCCGGCCCTCTGCGAACAGCCCGATGGCGTGCGGGTACGCCTCGCACTCGGCCTCAAAAACGCGTTCCGCCAGAGATTCGGGAGTATCGTCCTCGCGAACCGGAACCGTCCGCTGCTCGATGATCGGCCCGTGGTCGTATTCGTTGTCGGCAAAGTGGACGGTGCAGCCGCTGACTTTGACGCCCCGCGCCAATGCGGCGGCGTGGGCGCGGCGTCCGTAGAAGCCCTTGCCGCAAAACGCTGGGATGAGCGCCGGGTGGATGTTCATCACGCGGTAGCGAAAGTCGTCGGGGATGTGAATCAACCTGAGAAACCCGGCCAAAGCCACCAGCTCGACGTCCGCCTCGCGAAGCGCCGCAAAGATAGCGGCACTGAAGTCGGCCACAGAGTCAAAGTCCGCGTGCGAGATCACACGGCCCGGCACACCGGCTGACTTGGCCCGGGCCAGTCCGCCGGAATCGGACTGATTGGCGATCACATTCGCAATTCGCGCGTTTAACGAATCTGCTGCGATTTTGTCTAGAAAATTCTGCAACGTCGTCCCGCCACCGGATATGAGCACTCCCAGCCGAATCGGCCGATCGAGCGGCTGGGCTACGGGACGGATGGCCGGCATAAGGCTTCGTGGTGTCATTTACTTCGGAGGTAGGTGGTCGTGCGCGAGCTGTTCAGCAGAACTACTGTCCGTTCTCTTCGTTTTCGTAAGGTGGCTGATCAACCAGTTCGGGGGGTGGTTCCATCAAACGCCGTCGACTGGTTTCGCGGTCTTTGCGGTGTGTGTACCAGGCCATCCAGACCAACCCGCCCACGAGTGCCGTCACGACGAGTGCCACCGTGAGCGGCCGAACGCCGAAGCCGGTTTGAATATGTGTTGATCTCCAACTCGGCCGATGCGCCAGAATCAGCGGTGCGCCCCGCGTCGCGTCTTGCGCCTTGTAGCCGTAGACCTTGAAAAAGTATCCGGTGACCGACACGTTGTCGATGATCTCACTCTCAGCCGGAAACCCGGGAGGCAATTCTGTGCAGACCACAACGACAGGATTGGACTGGGAGTCAGCTGGAAACAACCAGAGTTCATACAATTGCTCCACGCCGAACTCGTTTGGGTCGGCGGGGTAGTTCATCACCTTGCGCACGTGGCCGGTGAGCGTCACCGGCCGGCCGGTGTACACTTCGGGATTGCGGAACATGTCGGCGAACAGCGGAAACTCCGCGTCGTCATCAAAGTTTTCGAGTTCTGCGCGCCGACCTTCGAGTTGGCTGGCGGCGACGGCTCTCAATTCGGACTGATCAACGATGCCGGCTTTGTTCAGGATGAGGTAATAGGCGTGCTTTTCGTCCGGCGAGATCCCCATCGTTTTGTGCTGAATCGGAGCGAGAATCTCTGCATCCAGCCTGGTTGCAGATCGGTCTTCGCCGACCGCCTCACCGGCTCCTGCCATTTGCGGAGATGTCAGCAGAATCACCGCGGCTAGCTTACGGATCGAGACTATCTTCATCGACGATCTGGCCGGGCGGGGGCTTGCTGGCAAGTCGGTTCTGCGAAACCGCACAGACGCAGAAGGCGGGGGCGCGAGGGTGGCATCAGACGGGCAGAGATGTCACAGTGATGAACTCGAATCCCCCGCTTTCAAGCCTCATTCTTCCACTTCTCCGAAGTCCTGTCGAGTCGCTGCCGATTCGGCGTGAGGGCAGACAGTGATCGACGAATCCTCCGATGAAATAGCGACTTAGGGCGAGTTGCCGGACCAGCCTCAACATTGACAGGTTTACCTATTTGCCTATAATTCGCGGCGATCGCGCACGGCGGCGACAGAAATTCATGGAGATCCGCTTCCGGATCGAGTTTTGAGCTTTCGTTATTGCACAAGTGGAAAGGGAATCGGCGATATGTCAGCCAACGTCTTGGAGTTTTCCGACGCAAGCTTCCAGAGTGAAGTCATTGCCAGCAACGAGCCGGTCCTCGTCGACTTTTGGGCTCCGTGGTGCGGCCCCTGCAAGAAACTCGCTCCAACCATCGAAGAGCTGGCAGGCGAATTCGAAGGAAAGGTCCGCATCGGAAAGTTGAACACCGACGAGAACCCTCAAACGGCCACCGAATTGAAAATCAGTGCAATTCCGACCGTCATGCTCTTCAAAGGGGGTGAAGTCATCGAGCGGTTCGTTGGTATCGAGAAGAAAGAAAAGCTGGCCGATGCCCTGGCCCGCCACTCGTGAGGCGACTTGACCGGGCCGGGTTCGGCATTGTGTACACATCGATCTGAACCGGTCCGCCCCGGTGGCGGGGCGGCCGTCCTACTGCTCGCATTGGGAAAGGATTCCCGCGATGAGCGAGAGCATCAACTCTCAGCACGCTTCCCGCACGAGCGCTGATTCTGAGTCGCAAGCTTCCCAGCCAGAGGTCCGCTCCGAAGAGTTGGCTGGCGGCCATCGGCTCGACGCCCCGCATGCTGCAGGCCCGTCGCACGCGATCCCAGGCGCCCGTCCGGCGGCGCCGGACGCAGACGCCGATGCTGGCGAGACCATCGTGCCGGCGCAGACGCCAGTAGGCGGCAAACACAACCGCGAGGAAGAACTGCTGCTGCAGGCCAGTCAAATTGCCGAACATCTGCGCCAGCAATACGCCGAACTCGACCGCAGAGAAAACAGCCTCAACGAACATTTAGCGGCACTCGATAGAGAGCGGCGGAACGTCCGCCTGGCCGCAACCCAGCATGAAGCAGAGACCGAGGAGCGCGAGCAACGGCTGAAAGCCCGCGAAGCCGAGTTCAATCACAAAATCGCCACCTGCGAAAAACTGATCCGGGAACTCGAAGAGCAGGACCAGCAGCTTAGAGAACGGCGGGACAACCTGGATGCTGAGCGTGAGGGCCTGCGGGGCGAGATTCAAAACGAGCTGCACGAACAGCGGGATGCGATTCAACGGGACCGCCAAGCGCTGCAAACCGAACGCGAGGCGCTCGAACAGCAGATCGTCGAGAACCAGGCCGAACAGCAGCAGGCGCTGGACCAGATTCGCGATCAACTCGACGCCGAACGCGAGGCGCTCAAGCGCGGCTTGGACGAGCAATTCGAGGTCGAGCATGCCGACTACCTTCGCCAGCGCAACGAATGGGAAACCCTACGCACCAACCAGATCGAGGAGATTCAGCAAGACCGCGAATTGACGGCAGAGGCCTTGAGACGAGCCGAGCACGAGCTCGAGTCGAAACGCAGAGACCAGGCCGCCCGACTCGAGCAGGCCCTCGCCGATCATCAGCAACAGCTCGACGAACTTCGCGAAGCCAATCAGCGCGATTGCGAAGCGCAGTGCCGCGAATTGGATGAACTCCGCGAGTCGGAGTTGGGCGAGATGCAGCGGGCCATGCAGGAGTTCAAGGCCCAACAGGAAAGTGAGCAATCGGCCTTTCGCCGCGAGCGGGGCACGTTGGAGAACCGCCTGCGATTTCAGCAAGAGCACCTGGACAAGTCACGGGCACAGCTCGAAGCGGCCAGCCGCGACTTCCGCATCGAACAGCAGCAAGGCCAGCTAGAACTGGAGCAGACGGCCGCATTGGGCCTGCTGCGCCGCGTCCAGCTGGATCACTACCGGGAACTGCTCGAAGAGCGGGAACGTTCTGTTGTGCGAGAGCGGCAACTGCTGTCCAACTCGCGTGAAGAGCTGGAGAGCGAGATCAACGGCAGCCGCGAGCGTCACCGCCGTGAACGCGAGGTCTGGGAGGAGCAGCGCCAGGCGCAGCGCGCCGAGATTCGCCGCCAGCAAGGCGTGCTTGCGTTGCATGCCGAAAATCTTGAAGGCCGCCGCGAGCGTCTGGACAAGCTCCGCGCCGAACTGGAGCAAACACATCAAAGCACGCTTGAAATGCGGATGGCCGTCGAGGAGGCATGGGCTCAACTCTCGCAGTCAGCCGGGCCTGACGTCGCCCGCGAACGTTTGGATGCCGCCCGCGAGGCGTTTCCCGAGCACTTCCATCAGCTACAAGAGGCAATCTCACTGCAAAGACAGGAACTCGAGGACGCTCGGGCTGAACTTCGAGACCAGCAGGCGCAGATGAGCACGACGCGACAGGAATTCGACGAATGGCTGGCCGGCCATGAAGACCGGATTCGCGAGTGGGAAGCCAGGCTGGCCGAAGGGTCCGACGAACTTGAGACGCGCGAGTCTGGATGGCGCAGCGCTCGGGAGAGTTGGACTCAAGAAAAACTCGAAGCCGAGGCGGTGATTCGCGACCTGCTGCAGCAGCTGACGGAATTGACCGACCCCGACGCCGAGCAGAACGACGACACCCTCGACGATTCGCAGCAAAGTTTCCGGCAGGCGTCGTAGACTACAGCTCCTCTGTAGGTACTACGGCTCTGGGTCATGATTTCGGGAGCATCGCGGGGTGCCACGGGTGCCACGGGCGGCTTGTCCGCCCGTGTTGTTGCAACCACTCTCCAATTCGCACTGGCGGGCAAGCCGCCAGTGGCACCCAAGTTCCGAAAGTGCATCAAGCCCGCCGGCAACGACTCGCCGAGAGCAACAATGGCTATTCGGCGACTTCCTGACCGAAGCTGAGTCGCATCTGCGGGTCTTTCACCGACTGCAACTCTTTGAACAGCATGCTGGGTTGGATGTCGTTGTTGTGCTGGTATTTGTCGCTGGCGTATTCGGTGACGTCGCCGCACAGCGTGTGGTAGAAGATCTGGCAAATTGGGACGCCGGGATAAACGCGGACCGGTTGAACGGCGAACATTTCCAGCGTCCAATAGCCGCAAAAACCAGCATCGCCGAATCCCGCCGTCACGTGCACGAACAGTCCCAAGCGTCCGACTGAAGAACGGCCTTCGAGCATGGGGACGTGATTGTGTGTTTCGGTTCGCTCACGAGTCCGCCCCAAATACAGCTGGTGTGGCTGCAACACGATACCTTCATCGGGGATCGTGTAGCGGCGGTACCGATTCGGACGTCGCATGTCGAGTACGATCTCCTCGTACACGAGCAATTCGTTGTGCAGCCGCAGGTTGTAGCTGTTGGGGTTGAGTTGCTCCTCATTGAAGGGCTCAATGACGATGTCTTTGCCGAGCTGGGACTTGATCTCATGGCCGCTCAAGATCATCGGAATTGCGAGCCTTTGCGTTCGATGGGGCCAGCGTCACGGGACGGGCGTCTGGCTCATTGTTCGACCGGAATCAAGTCATCGCACCTAATGCGATGCCGAAACAATCTGCCTGACTCCCTGGCTGTGTGAGTCCTGGAATGACATCAAGTTAAATGCGCCGAATCGAGGTTGCAACTCGCGCGTCGGTTACCGCGCCAGAGATCGCCGCGACTCATGATTCCAGTGCCGGCAGACCGACGCGGGGGCAGTCCTTCAGCAGCGGGCACTCCTGACAGTTGGGACGGCGGGCGATGCAGATCCGCCGACCGTGGTGAATCAGCCGATGCGACCAGTTGATCCATTCCTTCTTGGGGACGAGGGTCATCATGTCCCGCTCGATTTGTTCGGGGTTCTTGCTGGCAGTCAAGCCGAGCAGGTTGCAGATCCGCTTGACGTGCGTGTCGACAACCACGCCGCTGGGGATGCCAAACGCCGTGCCCAACAGCACGTTGGCCGTTTTGCGGCCCACGCCCGGCAGCGAAACCAGGGAATCGAGATCGCGGGGGATTTCGCCGTCGAATTCTTCCTCGACGCCTTTGGCCATTCCGATGAGGTTGGTCGCCTTGGCGCGGAAGAACCCCAGCGAGTGGATGATCTTCTCGACGTGCTTCTGCTTCGCGGCGGCTAGACGCCGGCTATCGGGATATTCGCGAAACAGCACGGGCGTAACGGCGTTGACGCGTTCATCGGTGCATTGCGCGGAGAGAATCGTGGCGGCCAACAACTGGAACGGACCGTCGTGCGTGAGCGCGCACTCGACGTCGGGATAAGTGCGTGCCAAGCCGCGCACCAGCCGACGCACGCGCTGCTTGGTCTGTTTTTCTGCATCGCCGGTCGTCTTGGTTGCCATGCAGCGGGTGCCGTCTAGAAATACGTGGGGTTATGAAATTGTAGACAGCCCTCAAGGGCGGTCCGTAGAATGGAAATATCACTTTCAGGGCCCGCATTCGCAAGCCAGGCCGCACACGGAGAGAGTATGACTGAGGAATATCCCCCGCAGTATCTCGAAGGATTGCGGCTGTTCAACGAGGAAGACTTCTTCGAATGTCACGACGTGCTCGAAGAATTGTGGTCTGAAGTGCTCGGCGACGAAAAGGACTTCTACCGGGGATTGATTCAGGCCTCGGTGGCTCTGTTTCACTTCGGCAACGAGAACTTCGGAGGAGCCCGCAAGCTGTACTTCTCCTCCACCAAGCTTTTGCAGGCCTATCCGGAACACTACCAGGGCATCGAACTGGAAAAGTTCCTGGCAGACTTCAAGCACTGCTTTCAAGAACTGCTCGACGCCAAGGACCAATACCCGACCGATATTGAGCTCCGCGACGAGCGCGTTCCCAAGATCGGTCTCCCAGCAGATCAGCACGCCGCATGAACCCACTTGACGATACCTCCGGCTCGGTCCGGGAATTCTCCGGCCGGGCTCCGCTGTTCCCGCTGCCTAACGCGGCTTTTCTGCCGTACGTCATCCTTCCGCTGCACATCTTCGAGCCTCGCTACCGCAAGATGGCTGCCGACGCTCTGGAAGGCGACCAACTCATTGCCATGGCCCAGATGAAGCCGGGTTGGGAGACGCTGCGGGAGAGCGAAGCCCCGGAAATCCATTCGACAGTTTGTCTGGGGCGGATCGTCTCGTGGGAGCGTTTGGATGACGGCCGTTACTATTTGCTGTTGCAGGGGCTTTCACGGGCCCGCGTGGTGGGGGAAGAGCAGAATGATCTCCCCTACCGAGTCGGCCAGTTGGAGCTGGTTGAAGACGCGTATGCGAGTGATTCGCTGATCGATCGCGAAAGCCGCCGCAGCGAACTGCTGGCAGGTTTTCGATCGCTGTATCCCGACGTCAACCTCGAGAAGTTCTTCGGAGAACTCGACGAAACAACCGTGCCGCTGGGGATGCTGTGTGACATTCTGGGATACGCATTGCGCCTGCCGCCGGCCGACATCCAGCAGATCCTCGGCGAGACCGACGTCGATGCGCGCAGCGAACTGGTGCTGCACCAAATCAAAGCAGCGGCACGCGAAGAATCAAAACCGCCGACCGACTTTCCGCCGAAGTTCAGCGAGAACTGATGCGAGCAATCGTGGATTGTACGGAATCGAAAACAGCCGGCCCCGCAGTGCGGAGGCCGGCTGGATTACTTTAGTCGGACTTTGATGGCGGCTTACAGTCCTGGCTTGATCACCCACAACTGGCCCGGTGACTTGTCGGCGTCGTCACCTTCTTTGGCCGTTCCGAACACGGCCACGTAGAGCGAGCCATCTTCGGCGAATGCGAGGGCCGTGGGCTTGTCGAGGCTGAGGATCTTATCGGTCTTCAGCTCCTCGCCTTCAACGTCGATGCGAAACAGGCCGCCGTCTGCCGTCTGCGCCCAGGCGAAGTCGGTCACGTACAGCTTGCCCGAGGGGCTGTAGGCCATGCCGGCAATGTCGCTGAGATTGGTCTGGAGGCTTTGTTTGAGGTCTCCGGAGTTCGGGTCGTAGACCGTATACAGGCTGTCGCCGGGCACGTTCATTTCGCCCATCTGTCCGACGATCAGGTCCTTGCCGTCGGGGCTGAAGGTGATGGCGACCGGTGCATCGACCTCGGTGGCGACCTTGGTGGCGATGGCAGGTTTGAGTTCGCCCGGCTCACCGTCGGACAGCTCGATCTTCGAGACCCAGCCTTTGGTGTCGTCGCCGTTACAGGTGATGAAGATGGCGTCGGCACCGATTGCCACACCGTAGAAATTGCCCTCGCCCTTTGCCGTTTGCTCTCCCGCTTCAATCGGACCGCCGGTGTAGACGGCGTCGTCTTCTTTCTGAGGCTTGTCGAGCGGCTCGGTGCCGACCTTGTAAATGCGGACGAGTTCAGAGCCGTCGGGACGGCTGCCGTCGCCCACAACGAGGCGTTCCTTGTCGAGGAAGGCCAGTCCCAGCGGACCAACGTCATACATCGGGCCCTTGCCGTAAACGTCCTTGGGGAAGCCGACAATCTCGAGGCTTACGTCGTGCTCTTGGGGCGTGTAGCGATAGACGCCGTAGCGGCTGGCGACAAACACGTGGCCGGTTTCAGGCTGGATGGCGATTCCCGAGGGATTCTCGAGGTTGGTGACGAGAAGTTCCGGTTCGAGTTCCTGGGCCGTCGCGAAGCCGGTCAGGCTGATCGCACAAAGAAAAGCTGCCGCGGCCCAGAATGCAGCAGATGTCGGACGGCTGTGCATCGTGATTCTCACTTTCTGATGTTTCCCAAGTGCGCGTCAAAGCTTCCGCGTGATGGACTGAAATCTAGTCGCCGGAATTTAGCGTGAGGGGGGCAAGGTACGTTCTTCGGCATCACCTTAGTGCCGTAGCGGCGTGTTACAGGCCGCAATATGAGCCAGCCCCCAGGCTGTGAACGCTTACGGATCAACCCTCAAAATCGTACTGAAACGAATTCTCGATTGCAAACTGCCGCGGTTCGCATTGAGCTGCCAATGCAGCTAGAATCGCCATCTTTGCGAGGCCGAACGGCAATCTGTTTCGGTTGCGATGCCCACCAATCAAACCTGCCCGAGCTGGGCCGATCGAAGTCGTTCACCTCAGTTGGTCGACATGCCTGATTCAGTGAAACACACCGCGTGACGCAGATGGAAGCAGTTGCCGTTGAACCGGGCCGCGCAAACAGCGTGCATCTCGCCGAGCTGCCGATGCCGCGCTGTGACAGTATTCCAGAGGGACGCGGCGTACTGGTGCGGGTGTTGAAAGTGGGGGTCGATGCGACCGATGCCGAGATCAACGCCGCTTTGTACGGCAATCCGCCTCCCGGTGAGTCGTTTCTGGTCATCGGGCACGAGTCATTCGGAATCGTCGAACAGGTCGGAGATCAAGTCACGCGGGTCAAGCCGGGCGATTATGTGACCTGCACCGTCCGGCGACCGGGCGGATCGATTTACGATCGGATCGGCCGCTCTGACATCACCAGCGAGGAGACGTATTACGAACGCGGGATCAACCTGCTGCACGGTTTTCTCACGCGGTACTACGTCGACCACGAAGCGTATGTAGTCCGCATTCCCGTAGGGCTCAAGCACTTGCACGTGCTGGCCGAACCGATGAGCTGTGCCGCCAAGGCTGTCGAACAGGCGTTTGAAGTCCAGAGACGGCTTCAAGTCTGGGAACCGAAAAGGGCGTTCGTCACGGGGGCCGGCCAGATTGGCTTGCTGACGACGCTGATTCTACGCCTCCGCGGCCTGGAGGTGTACACCCTGGCCCGCTCCAGGAAACCCTGCCTGAAAGCCGAGATCGTCGAGAGTTTGGAGGCGACCTACGTCAGTACCGCCGAGACGCCTCTCCCCGAATTAGTCGAGCAGGTCGGGCCGGCCGATTTGATTGTCGAAGCGACCGGCAGCAGTTCGATTGCGTTCGGGGCCATGCAGCTGTTGGGGCATAACGGCGTGCTCGTGTGGACCAGCATCACCGGAGGCCAGGGACGATTCGACGTTCCCGCCGACTCCGTCAATCTCGATTGGGTGTTGGGCAACAAGTTGCTGGTCGGCTCGGTCAACGCCAACGTCAACCATTTCGAGTCGGGTATCGCTGATTTGGCGTTGGGAGAAGCGACCTATCCCGGCGTGCTCGAGCGAATCTTGACCTCTCCGGTAGACGGATTAGCCAACTTTCGCGAGATGATGCGGCTGCTGACTGAGGACAAAGACGCGTTGAAAGTGTTCATCAACGTGGATGCCGACTGAGGCGAAAGCGAGATTGCCCGGTTGGGATGAAGCGCCTGTGGCTGGAAATCCCTGGGATTCGCCTGTTCTTGAGCCAATGGCCGGACCTCAAACTTGTGAAGCCAGCGCGCCGCACATGGAAATCTGGTCCCCATGGAGCCCCAAACACAATTGCAGTGAATTGACGCTCTAAGTGGGCAGACTACAATCGAGATTCGGCCCTGCGAGCGCAAATTCGGCCGTGGACGGAAGTTTGCGGCAAATGCATCCCCCCGAGGGGAACAGCTGGTCGGCGTGTCTTGCTACGGTAGTTGACTGGTCGTCTGTGATGAAGGGAGCCTAGATCGGTGCAAGTTGCCATTTCATGCCGACACGGGAGCATTAACGACGGCGTACAGGACTACATTAGAAGCAAGGCCGAGAAGCTGCTGACGTATTTTGAGCGAGTGACCGCCATCGGCGTGACTTTGGACTTCGAGAAGGACAGGATCCGCGTCGAAATACTGGTGGATACCGAGCATCGTCACAACTTCGTCGCTCGCGATGAAGGGGCCGAAGCGCAGGCCACGTTTGACTCGGCCCTGCACAAAATGGAACACCAAATCCGAAAGTACAAAGAAAAGATCCAGGATCACCGGCGCGATCGGCCCATCAACGAAGTTGCCGAAGACGAGCTGAGCGAGACGGAATCAGATTGAGATAGCACGATGAGGAGATATGAATGAAGTTGTCGGATTTCGTGGTTCCCGGTGCGATTCTTCCCGTGTTGGATGCCAACTCGAAAGAAACCGCCATCCGGGCCATGGTAGAGAGCCTGAAGAAAAGCGGGAGCATTCGGGCTGAAGACGAGGAGAGCATCGTCTCGGCGATACTCAAGCGGGAAGAATTGGGCTCGACCGGAATTGGAAACGGGGTCGCAGTCCCGCATACCAAGCATCCCTCTGTGGACGAATTGATCGCAACGGTTGCGCTTTCGGTCGACGGCGTAGATTTTGCAAGCCTGGATGGGGAGGTCGTCCACATCTTGTTCTTGCTCGTCTCGCCGCCGGACCGCCCCGGCGATCATCTGCGCGGATTGGAAAACATCTCTCGGCACCTCCGCAATCAGAATTTCTGCAGTTTTCTGCGGCAGGCCAAGACGAGCCAGCAGGTCGTAGAGTTGCTGCAGGAGGCAGACAATAACCAGCTGGATTAACCGTACCTTGTGCAGTTCTACATGACGCAAGAACCGGTATGCCAAATCGTCACGATTAATCTCAGAAGCGGTCTGCACCTGCGTCCGATCTCACAAATTGCCGAGCTGGCGCGCCGCTTCGATGGCGACGTGTGGATCCGCAAAGACGACATCAAAGTCGACGCCAAAAGCGTTCTCGACCTGATGACGCTCAATGCACAGTTCGGCATGAACGTAACATTGGAGGCAACCGGAGACGGGGCAGCACAGGTTGTCGAAGAGTTATCCGAGCTCTTCGCGCGCAACTTCGACATCGACAGCCAATGATCCAATAACGCCAGATGTTTGTCCGCGCAATCGAGGCCAGCCGGCCGGGCAGCGTTGTCGCGGGCTTCATCCCCTGAGGAAGGGCCAACCTCCCCAGATGCAGATCAAGCGGGGCATTGCCGCATCGCCCGGAGTTGCAGCCGGGCCGGCGCTGGTTTTGGGCGCAGAGGATTTTCGGATCCCCTTGCGGTTCGTGCGTGTCGATGCCGTCGAGACCGAAATTGCCCGTTTCCGAACTGCGCTGGAGGCCGTCTGCCGCGAAATCGAAGACAACGAGCAACTGGCCACCCAAAAGCTCGGCAAGCAGTACGGCGGCATCTTTGCAGCCCACCTCCAATTGGTCAAAGACCCTCGGCTCCTCGAAGAGATCGAGACGTTCATCCGCGAACGGTGCTACTCCCCGGAATTCGCCTCCAGCCGAGTGCTGCGGCAACACGCCCACGAGTTGCAAAATCTCGGCAACCAGTATTTACGTGAACGCGCCGACGACCTGGTCGACATCGAAAAGAGGCTGCAGCGGCATCTGCTGGGCGAACGCCGCGAGGAACTCTCCAACCTCACCGCACCGGTCATCGTGCTGGCCAATAACCTGACGCCCAGCGAAACCGCCAGCCTGAGCCGGGAATTCGTGCAGGGCTTTGCGACCGAGGCGGGCGGACGAACCAGCCATACCGCCATTCTGGCCGGGGCGCTGGAGATTCCGGCTGTGGTGGGCGTCGGGCGGTTTCTGTCGGAAGTCTCCGGCGGCCAGACGCTCATCATCGATGGAAACAACGGCGAAATCATCATCGACCCCGATGAGGACACCCTCGTCCGCTATCGCGAAAGTGAAGCCAAGTTTCGCGCCTTTACCGAACGGCTGCAAAAGCTCCGCAGCAAACGCTCCCGCACCACGGACGGCGAACGGATCACGATCCTGGGGAACATCGAGTTTCCCGAGGAAGTGGAGCATTGCAAGCAGCGGGGAGCCGACGGTATTGGCCTGTACCGCACCGAGTTTCTGTACCTCAACCAGGGGGGAGAACCAACCGAAGAAGATCACTTCGACGCCTATTGCAAAGTTGTGGGGGCATTCAAGAAGCGGCCCGTCGTCATCAGAACCCTCGATTTGGGGGCCGACAAAGTGCCCGACAGCGCCCCACAGATGGCCGGAAACGGCCAAAATCCCGTCTTGGGACTCCGCAGCATCCGGCTGAGCTTGCAGAATCTGCCGTTGTTCAAAACCCAGCTACGCGCTATCCTGCGGTCTGCGAAGCTGGGCAACGTACAGATCATGTTCCCACTGGTCTCGACTCTGCCTGAGCTCCGCCACGCGAAAATGCTCGTAAAGGAAGTGCTGGAAGACCTTGAAGAGCAAGGGATTCCATTCAAAGCCGACGTCCCAATCGGTATGATGGTCGAAGTTCCAGCGGCCGCCTTGTTGGCCGAGGAGTTTGCCGGGGAAGTCGACTTTTTCTCGATCGGCACCAATGACCTGATTCAGTACACGCTGGCAGTTGATCGTGGAGACCCGGCCGTCGCCGATTTGTACAGCTCCGGAGACCCGGCCGTCATCAGATTGATCGGCATGGTCCTGGAGGCCGGCAAGCAGCACGGCGTTCCGGTGAGCGTTTGCGGGCAGATGAGTTCGGATCCGAAATTCATTCCTCTGTTGCTCGGAATGGGATTACGGCAACTCAGCGCCACGCCGCAAGCGATTCCGGAGGTGAAGGAAGTAGTCCGGAGAATATCGATTCCGCAAGCCGAAGAAATCGCCGCCCATGTCCGGACGTTGGACCGCGCGCGGGATGTCGAAAGCTATCTGCGGGGAGAATTAAAGAAGCTGTGTCCCGATCTGGTGAATCCGTAGCCTCCGACCATGACTGGCGGAACGATTCACAAAGCAGATTCGCCGATCGGATTGAAAACAGGCAGCCGGGAGCTATGCCCGCTGCGGTGGAACTGTGGTAATTTCAAATTGGATGCGAACGGAGTGCGACGTCGTTTTCGAGCACACACACTGATTTGGGCTCACGGCTCGAATCAACCTGCGCATATGCACAAGCATGCATCGCCGGGCCCGATCCATTCCACGGGATTTGGTCTGATCGACTCGCCCAGTCAGGCACAAGCCGCGGACGAAACCAGGTCGATCGCCGCATTCGGGCTCAAGCGCCCGGTGAGTGGCGGATGTGATGCACGGCACTCTTCTGGCACGGTTCGCCAGCTACGCGACCCCAACGCCGAACGATCCAGCCAGACGCTGCGCGCTGCTCGAAAGACGAAATTAGACAAACGTTGCACGGGGGATGCTATTGGCGGTGATCTACCGGGCGGTTCCGATCAAGACCCGCAACCGGTGGCCCTGACGCTCGATTGGGAACGTCTTTCGCTTGGCGAAGGCCGTTCTCAACCGACCGGGCAGCAGGCGGCACTGCACAATGCATGCGATCCCACCGTTCGTCTCCACAGACGAAGGATGTGGAATGAAGACAGAGATGCTGATCAACGTGCTCCAGCCGGAAGAATGCCGGATCGCAATCGTCGAAGACGGCGTGCTGGAAGAACTCTACGTCGAACGCACCAGCCAGGAAAACTACGTCGGCAACATCTATAAGGGACGCGTCGTCAACATCGAGCCCAGCATTCAAGCGGCTTTTGTTGACTTCGGCGTCGGCCGCAACGGGTTTCTCCACGTTAGCGACGTCGAACTGCAGTATTACAAGCACTTGCTGGGTTCTAACGGCAGCGGCAACGGCGACGCACCCAAGCCCCGCGGCCGCGGACGCGTCCGCAACGAACGCAGCGTCCGCAACAAGCCGCCCATCCAGGAGATCTTCAAGCGCGGCAGCGAGGTGCTGGTGCAGGTGATCAAAGAGGGCATCGGTACCAAAGGGCCGACCCTGTCGACCTACATCAGCATTCCCGGCAGATACCTGGTGCTTATGCCGGGGCTGCAGCGCGTCGGCGTCAGCCGCAAGATTAACGACGACGACGCCCGCCGAAAGCTCAGAGCCAGCTTGAACGAACTCGACCCGCCCCCCGGGTTGGGTTTTATCATTCGAACCGCGGGGATCGACCGCACCAAACGCGACTTGCAGCGCGACTTGAATTATCTGGTGCGGCTGTGGCGTGTGATCGTCAGACGGATCATGAAGATGCCGTCGCCTGTCGACATCTACGAAGACAGCGACATGATCATCCGCACGATCCGAGACATCTTTACCGCCGATATCGATGCGGTCTGGATCGACGAGGACTCCGCCTACGAGCGGGCCCGCGAATTCATGAAGATCGTGTTGCCCCGATACGTTAATCGCATCAAACGCTTCGACGGTAAGGAACCGCTGTTCCACAAGTACAAGATCGAAGAAGAAATCGCCCGCATTCAGAACCGTCACGTCCCGCTGCCGGGCGGGGGATCGATCGTGATCGATCAGACCGAGGCGCTGGTCGCCATTGACGTTAACAGCGGCAACTTTCGCGCCGACGACGATGCCGAAAAGAGCGCCTATCAGGTCAACCTGCGGGCCGCTGACGAAATCAGCCGCCAGATCCGCCTGCGCGACCTGGGGGGAGTGGTTGTCAGCGACTTCATCGACATGCGAGAAGAACGGCACCGCCGAGGCGTCGAACGGGCGCTGCGAGAAGCCATTCGTCGAGACCGAGCACGGACCAAGGTCCTGCGGATCAGCCCCTTTGGGCTCATTGAAATGACCCGCCAGCGGATTCGGCCCTCGCTCCGCAGGAGTACCTACGAAGACTGCCCCTGCTGCACCGGCACCGGGCAGGTCAAGACCGCAGAGAGTCTGGCGATCGAAGTCATGCGACAATTGATGACTGCCGCCACTCAGGACGGCGTACGAAGGCTGACCGTCGAGGTTCACGAGCGCGTCGCCAACTACCTCAACAACCGCAAACGGCGGGAGATCACGAGCCTCGAAGAAGGTGGCGAAATCGTCGTCAGCATCACCGCCCGCACCGACGTAGGGCCCGAGCATGTGCTGCTGAGGGCTCTGGATGACATCGGTCGCGAGATTGACATCGCCAAACTTATAGACTCGAAATCCCGCTAGCCACCCGCTATTATTGCCGCTTCGACCAAACCACCTGAAACTGCCGTTTGAGTGCCCTCGAGGGAACCGTCTACCATGTTTGCCGTGATTGAAGATGGAAGTCACCAATACCGAATCCAGGAAGGAGACCTGGTGACCGTCGATTATCGTGGAGACGCCAACCCCGGCGAGGCAATCTCCTTCGACCGCGTGCTGCTGGCCAACGCCGGCGGCGCCAGCCTGATCGGCAAGCCGCACATCGATGGGGCGCTGGTCGAGGCCGAGGTCGTCGAAGCACAATTGAAGGGCCCCAAACTCGAGGTCCAGAAACTCCGCCGACGCAAAAACTCGCGACGCCACACGGGCCACCGCCAGAAATACACATCGGTTCGCGTGAAGGCCATCAACGTCCCAGGCTTGGAAGTGGTCGAACAACCGGCCGAATGAGCTGAGAGCCGCGCGAGCTGAAGAGGTCGGCGCCCCCGATATCAACGCAGCGGGATTCCCGTAGCCGCCACTATCATCCCGAATGGGATCTATCTGCGCTGGGGCCGTCCAGTTGCGGCCGCTCGTGCGCGATCGAGCGCCGCTGGACTTGCCGTTAGCTCTAGCAATACCAGGGGCGGATGTTTCGGCCGAAGTTCTGCCGCCGGCTCTATGGTCATCCTGCGAAGCTCGCGTGCACTCGCAACATCATCCAAAGAGTCTACGTCACTCTCATAGGCCAGGATCAGCGTTCGTTTGCTGCGGGTCATCTCGGCCCGGACCGCTTCGAGCGATTCGAACCGCGAGACGGGCGAGTCCAGGTAGAACACAACCGGATTACGTTCCCCCATCCCATAGGCGAAGATCTCACCTCCAGGCGTCGTGCTGCGTATCTCGCGGGCGAACTGGACCGCCGGCAGTCGGTGATCCTGGCCCGGCATGATCCAATCATGCACTCCAATCAGAGTGCCGAGGAACGCACACATTGCCGCAAGGCCCGCCATTCGCGGTTTGTGCGTCGCGAGCAGCCACAAGGCCGCACATCCGCCGAATGCCGCCACCGACGAGACGGCGATGGCCGGGACTGTCAAATGCGGCCACTGGTTGACGGCATAGATGGCCGCACCGGACGCGCCAGCCAACAGCACGATCGCGCACAGCACGGCTTGCGGAACTGAAATTGAGAGGCCATGGTTGGCGACCCGCTGCGACAGCGCTTCGAACTGCCGACCCGCCAACAGAGAGAACATGGGCAGCGTCGCGAACAAGTAGTGTTGGTGCTTGTCCGCTGAAACCGTCACAATCGCCAGCTGGACTCCCGCCCATACCCATAGAAACCGCTCGCGCGCGTCGCCCCCCTTCCACGCCTCGCGCCAACTGCGCGGGATGGCAGCCACGATCAACGGCGTCCAGGGCAGAGTGAGCACGACCAGATGCGGCACGTAGTACCACAACGGCTCCGTTCCCAGGTCCCCCACGGCGCGGCCTAACGTTTCCTCCCGCCAGATCTCCCAAGCTTCTGGAAGCTGCTGCAGAACGAACCACGGCCAAACCAGCACGGCGGCAACCAAAGCCAGCAGCCCTGCAGGATTCGCCAGGTTCCAGATTTGGCGAAAACGGCGCTGCACGAGGAAATAGGTGCCGCACACCGCAAGCACCATCGCAGGTCCGTAATGAAACTTGGCGAGCCAGGCGATTGAGATCAGGCCATACACGGCCGTCCAGCGAAGAAACTGCCGGCTCCGCGTCTCGTTCGTGGGTTGATGGGCGACCAGAAACAGGCACGCCGTCGTCACCAGGCACAACAGCATGTCCACTTCGGCTTTACGCCCGTAGATGACGACGTAAACCGACGTCATCTGAACCAGCGCCGCGCCCAGTCCGGCGACAGTTCCGTACCAGCGCAGCGCCCAGACGCCCATGACGGCCGACAGCAGTAGCGCCGACAACGCTGCTGGAAACCGCGCCGACCACTCATCCAGTTCGCCGAAAACCTGGGCCGAACTGGCAATCACCCAATAGGCCAACGGAGGTTTGCGCAATCGGGGCAGACCGGCAAAACGCGGGACGACCCAATCCCCGCTTTCGAGCATTTCACGGGCGGGGACGATCGCATATCCCTCATGCGACCCCAGGCTCCGGAACCCGCCGAGGTTGTGAAACAACACCACGAAGGCGACAACACCCAAGCCGGCAACCATCAGGAGCCACCTTGAGCGACTGACTGCGCGCGGCGTGCTTGTTGCCTGCAGATGAACGTCAGTCATCGTCGGATCGGTCAAGGCTTGCCCGGTGCGGCTTCACGCCGCTTTGTTCAGCGGCTCTGCGGTCGAGGAGGGAACGTTCAGGTTAGTCGTCCTGCGGACTGCGTAAGGCTGCTTGTTCTGGACTTCGTAGTAGATGCGGGCGCCCAACTCCCCGAGCATGCCGAGCACGAGAAACTGTACGCTGACCATCATCGAAAACACCGACAACAGCAGCAGCGGATTGCCCGTCATGTCGACCTGTTGGAACAGCTTCATGCCGAGCGTGACCGATCCGGAGAGCATGCCCACCGCGGCACACGTCAGACCGATTCCGCCGAACAGCTTCATGGGGCTGACGAGATACTGGATCAGGTACTTGACGGTGATCAGATCCAGCACCACGCGCATCACCCGGGAGATGCCGTACTTGGTCTCACCGAACCGCCGGGGGTGGTGCCGCGTGACGATCTCCACGCACCGCGCTCCGCGCCAGTGCGCCAAAATCGGGATAAACCGGTGCATTTCGCCGTACAGGGGCAATTCCAACGCGATCTCGCGGCGAATGGCCTTCAGCGTGCACCCCAGATCCCGCACCGGAAACGACGTCACTTTCGAGATCAACCAGTTTGCGCAAACCGAAGGCAGCCGTCGGTTGAGAAACGCATCTTGGCGCCGCTTCCGCCAACCATGGACCAGGTCGTATCCCTCGTCGATCTTCGCGAGCATCGAGGGAATATCCTCGGGATCGTTCTGCAGATCGCCGTCCATGGTGATGATTACGTCGCCGGTGGCATGTTGAATGCCGGCGCTCATGGCGGCCGTCTGGCCGAAATTGTGGCGGAACTCCACGACCTTGACCCGATAATCGGCGTCCGCCAGGGACTGCAACTCAGAATCTGACCCGTCGGAAGATCCGTCGTTTACGAACACGATCTCGTAGTCGCGTCCGAGCGCCGGCAGCACCGCGTTCAGCGATCGATACAGCAGCGGTATGTTTTCGCGCTCGTTGTAGATCGGAATGACGACCGACACCGATCGAGCGGCCGCCGTCTGCAATGCGCTAGACGTCATCTGAATCGTCTGTCCCATATCGAGTATCGCGCGGTAGGCTCTGTGTCTTGGGGCGCAAAGATGGCCTGATGCCTGCCCGTTTGTCGTTTGATGCACGAAATACCGGCATTCGGTCGCAAAACAGGCGGCGGAGTTTGGCAGAATCAGCGGATCGCGTCCAGGCAGATTTCGGCAGCCCGAATTGCCCATTCACCCCCTTCGAGACCGGCGTGAGCACTCGGTTGCCTGCTACTTCAAACACTAAACCTCTACCCAGCCGAGCCGGCTGCACTTGCAAAAGCCGACCTGCGCCGAAACACTCAACCTGAAGTTCGCAACACGGCCGTCGACAAGGGCGTGCCACTGCCCTGCGAGCAGTGCCGACGGTTGACACACATCCAAAGTGCACGGCTGACACAGCGGTGGCACGACCGATTGTGCCTCTCGACGGACTGCCTCAGGCACGCATTCAGGCGGGCCGCTGTTGAGATCGTCACTCGAACCCATTGATCCCGACCCGCGACATGGAATCAAGCACGAACGACAACCCGGCCCCAAGTCGCGTGGTCTCGATGGACCAGTTTCGCGGCTACACGGTGGCCGGCATGTTCGTGGTGAACTTCGTGGCGCACCTCTCGGCGGTGCACCCGGTCTTCCATCACAACCTGACGTATTTCAGCTATGCCGACTCGATCATGCCCAGCTTTCTGTTCGCCGTCGGCTTTTCGTATCGCCTGACGTTTCTGCGGCGGATAACGCAGCAAGGCAGGCTGCGCACCTGCCTGTCATACCTGCGGCGCAGTGCGGCTTTGGTGTTGGTCTCACTGGTGATGTACGGCACGGGCATCGTCTTGGACGATTTCGAGCAGCTCCGATCTCAGAGCATGTGGGAGACGACGGCACGCCTGCTCAAGGCCGACTTGTGGGAAGTACTGGCGATCATCGGCGTGACGCAGATCTTCATCATGCCGGTCGTTGCCGCCGCCGGTTGGGTCCGCGTGCTGGCGGGAGTCGCGTGCTTGGCAGGGCACGTCCTGATTTCGTATTGGTTCAATTGGGATTTCGTGTACGGGGTTCCCGGTAATTGGATGGATCAACTGTGGGGCACCGAAGGTCGGGCGTGGGACGGTGGCCTGTTCGGTATCATGGCCTGGGCCGTGCCCATGCTGGCCGGAACGCTAGCCTACGACATCATGCTTCGCAAGCAAGGTTCTAAGGCGGCAATCCGCATGCTGATGTGGGGAACGCTGTTGATGGCGGCTGGCTACGGATTGTCTTGCCTGACGCGTCTCTACGACGGCGCCGAATCTGCAAGTACGGCGACACCAACTTTGGCCGCTTCCCCCGTCCGCCCGCCGCTGGATGAACTTCGTGATCGAGAACTCCGCAGTCTGCTGGCCGAACCGCCGTTTGTCGCCCCGCCGCCGGCGACCGAAAGAAAGCAGAACTACTGGATGATGGGCAAGCGGGTAGTCAGCGCGCCGTTCACACTCTTCTCTTCAGGATTCGCACTGGCTGCGTACGCGATCTTTATTCTGCTGTGTGATGTGGGGGGACTTCAGATCGGCCTGTTCCGAACGTTCGGCACGAATCCACTGGCGGCGTACCTGTTGCATTACATGGTGCAAACCACCGTCCAACCGCTCGTGCCCGACGACTCGCCGCTGTGGTGGTGTCTTTTGGGCTTGGTCTTCTTCTTCAGCATCACGTATTTGTTTGTCCGCCACCTGGAGAAACACAACATCTACGTGCGACTGTGATGGCAAACCCAAGACTGCACGATTCAAGTGCTAAGTCGCCGTGCTATGCGGTTTCCACATAGACGTCTTCTAGCGGACGAAACTCGCCGGATTGCTGGTCGCGCGCCGTGACCTGACCGTTCTCAAGATGGTAAATCCACCCGTGAATATGCAAACGGTCGGCCGATTCGGCATACGCAACGGCAGGGTGGGAACGCAGGTTGGTCATCTGCTGCTCGACGTGTCGTTCGACCGCCCAAACTGGGTAGGTGCCGCCTGAGTCGAGTCCCTGCCGCTCTTCAGGCGAAAAGCTCGTTTGTGCATTCGCCAACCAGTCCGCCAGAATTGGCAGCTGCTTGACACGGTCGGGAAACAGGATGCCGCCGACCGCTGCGCAGCGTGAATGGCCGCAGATGATAACATGCTCGACCTGTAAACCCGCGATTGCCAACTCAATGGTGCCCGATTCGCTTGTTGCAACGCGGTCGTACCGGGGAACGATGTTGCCGCCGTTGCGAATCATGAACAGGCGGCCCGGATCGGATTCGGTGAGCAGCTCCGGGTCGATGCGTGAGTCACTGCAGGTGATGAACAGTGCGACCGGTTTCTGCCCGTCTGCGAGCGGTTCAAACAATGCGCGACGCTTCTCGAAGACGCGCGAGCTGTATTGTTTGGTCCCTTCAATGACGCGTTTCATGGTTCAGTACTCCGTGAACTGAATCGGACGCAGGAATCGATGAGTCCGGGTTCCAAGCGGATGACCAGCCTCGTTCACCGGTCGAGTGTAGCCGGCCTGCATCGTTTAAGACCCCATGTGGCCAGTCTCAGACTGCCGCAAGAGTCCCGATACCGCAGTCTTATCCTTCTTCTTCCTTCTCCTTCTGGGCGGCGGCCACGACCTTCGCTTGCTCGTTCGGGGGCACCACTTCGTAGTGGCTGAACTCCAACGTGAACGACCCCTCTCCGCCCGTCATGCTCGATAGCGAACGGGCGTAGGTCATCACCTCGGCCAGCGGCACCTTGGCCCGAATCATCTGGAACCCGCCCGGCGCTCCATCCATGCCTTCCACACGGCCGCGACGGCCGTTCAAGTCGCTGGTAATGTCGCCCAGTTTGTCACCCGGCACCGTGATCTCGATCTGCACGATCGGCTCCAGCAACACCGGTTTGGCGTTCTTGAACACTTCGCGGAAGCACATGCTGGCCGCTGTTTTGAATGCGGTCTCGTTGCTATCGACCGGGTGGTCTTTGCCGAAGAACAGCTCGCAAGAGACGTCTTGAACCTGGTAGCCGGCGATCACGCCTTGGATCATGCGTTCCTTGATGCCCTTTTCCACCGCCGGGATGAAGTTGTTGGGAACTGAGCCGCCCGTCACGCGGTCGATAAAACAAGAGTTGAGCACCGGATCGTAGTGGTACGTCCGCAGACTCTCGAACGTCGCCTTGGTGAAGAACTCTTCGGGATTCACCTCTCGGGGGACCGGGGCGATGCGGAAGTGGACCTCCGCGAATTGGCCGGAACCGCCGCTTTGCTTCTTGTGGCGGTAATGTCCTTCGGCAGTTCCGTTGACAGTTTCGCGATAAGGGATCTTCGGTTGATGCGTAACGACCTCGACTTTGTCCCGCTTGAACAAGCGGTCCTGCATGATCTGCAGGTGCAACTCGCTCATGCCCTGCATGACCATCTCCTTGGTCTGCGCTTCGCGGCGGATTTCGAAGGTGGGATCCTCGTCCTGAAGCTTCTGCAACGCACCGGAAATTTTCTGTTGGTCGGAACGGCTCTTCGGTTCGACCGCCAGGCCAATCATCGGCGTCGGGAACCCAATGGGCGGCATGGTCTCTGCCTTGCCGTCCTTGGTCAGCGTGTCGCCAGTGTGGAGTTCTTCCATCTTGACGACGGCCACGATTTCGCCTGCGACCGCTTTGTCCACGGGTTCTTGCTGCCCGCCCTGCACTTCCAGCAGTTGGCTGATCTTGACCGGTTTTCCGGTTCCGCTGGTCGTGACCGACGAATCCTTGGACAGTGTGCCGGCGAAGACCCGCAGGTAACTCATTTTGGCAACAAAGGGATCGATCCGCGTTTTAAATACCTGCGCGACCAGCGGCGACTCGGCTGTCTGTTCGAGCGGAACATCTCCGCCGTCGCTGTCTTTGGCGACGCGTTCGATCGTGGCGGGAGGCAAGGCGAACTGGGCCAGCGCGTCCATGAACTCCGACACGCCGACGTCGCCTCTGGAACTGGTGCAGAAGATTGGGATCAGCGTGCCAGCCGCGATGGCATTGCCGATTCCCGTCTCGATTTCCTCTGGCGAGAGTGTTTCCGTTTCCAGATACCGTTCCATCAGGGCTTCGTCGGATTCGGCAATGGCGTCCATCACGGTCTGGTTGACTTCCGTCGGATCGAGGACCGCACCATCGGGCACACTGTCGGGCAAGTTCAACGTGCTCACCACACCGCTGAAATCGGCGCCGAGACCCACTGGTACGTTGAGCGGAATACATGCCGACCCGAATGATTCCTGGAGTGAAGCGACGAGCTCATCGAACTTGACGTTCTCCATGTCGCACTTGTTGATCAAGATGACTCGGCCCACGCCCGCCTTGCCCGCGTGTTCGAACACTTTGCGCGTATTGACCTCAATTCCGGCGCTGGCACTGACCGTAATGACCGCCGTCTCCGCCGCCCGCAGCGCACCGATGGCCTGCCCGATAAAGTCCGGATAGCCCGGTGTGTCGATGACGTTGACATGACGGCCGCTGTGTTCGAAGTGGGCCAGCGTCGACGTGATGGAGTGTTTGCGTTCCTTTTCGTCGTCATCTGTGTCGAGCACGCTGGTCCCGTCGTCTACAGAGCCGGCCCGGCTGCCGATACCTGACTTGAACAGCATCAGATCCGCGAGCGTCGTTTTTCCGACCGCTCCATGTCCGACGAGTGCTACATTCCTGATGTCTTGGGTCTGGTGCTTTGCCATGAGTAATCGAAGCCCTTTTCGCGTACAGGCGGCGCGTCTTTGTTGAACGCGACCGCATACATCGGCTCAACAGATGTGGAAACGATAAATTTTATGGGAACCCGATCGGAATCGCCACCAGCACAGATCGGAAATCGACCGGGACGGCAGCAGCGGAAGTTACCTGGCCAAATCGTGAGACGGTTGAGCGGTGTGCCACTCCAGTTCGGCAAGCAGAGATGCATGAATTGCCCGCCGGCGATTGTCCCAGATGGGGAGCGCCAGAGCGTTAAAGTGCAGCTTTGGGGCAAACGCTGCGGCGGGGCAAACGCTGCGGCGCTCAGAATGGCACGGGCAGCAGGAACACGTGATGTTCGAACAACACGCGTTTTCCGTGCTCGGCGATAAACTGCGTGAAGAACAGCAGGAACACGTACAAGCTCAATAGCGGAAAGCAGACACTCCGGCTCAGCCATCGAAATCCGAACCAGGCGCCATGCTCTTTCTTCACCGCTCGGCTGTACGCCCAGCCGGCCACAACCCGCGCCGGGTAAATGCTCACGATGAACACAATCGTGACAAACCACATCGCGTCTTGCGGCGGCGCGACGACCTTGAGCAAATACAACGGCAACGACAGCACGTAAATGCCGACCGTGGCGATCATCCATGCCAGCGGTGCCCGCCGGTACAATTGGCGGATCTGCTTGAGTTCGAACATCGCCGTCAATCGGTTCTCGGCGGCAAAGTGCGCCTGCAAGAACGGCAGCCAGCCCAACACCACCACCAACGCCGCTCCGCCAATCACGGTCACCAGCACCGACGGACCTTCGGTGCTGTTCGAGGCCGCAAACAGCGCCGTCGGCAGGATGAGCCAAATCAGCGCGCCGATGAACCCGTAGACCCCCAGCAGGAAATGGTGTTTCAGACGCAGACCGGTTAGGAATCGGCTGACGTGTGCTTCAGCGGCGCCCCAATCGAAGCCTTCCCGTATCGAACGGATCAGCCAGCGGATGTTCTTGATTGGCCGCAAAAACGTCCAGAAGCCGCCCCCCCTGCCCAACGCCGCACACAGGTGCAACGCGACCAAACAGGCCAGCACAGTCGTCGTCCATTGCATGACCGCCGTAGCAGTGCTCGTGGGATCGATCAAACGCGCGTCGGCCACGGCGCCGGACATCAACCGCAACGGGAACACGCAGACCCAGATGCCCAACACGATCGATCCGACCTTGGGCGCGAGGTCCAGCAATGGAAAGGCATATCTCAACCGGCCCGTACGAGCGACGCGACCTTCGACATCGAGCAGGTATCCCAGCGCCAAGAAGTTGACCAATGGGATGGCCGCCACGATGGCCAGCAGCAGAATCAGCGTGACAATTCCGAACGCGGTCCGAATGATCCACCCCACCGCCAGAAGCGGATGCCAGAACAAATGCGGGATTCTGGGGACTTCGAGTGCGTCGGTGTTGGCGTCGGCCGCGTACTCGGTTGGCAGATCAGGTGGAACGGCTGCTGCTGGCTGTTGTTCAGCCTCCGTCCGTTCGAGAAGTCCGGTCGCTGAATCGGAGTCGGACAGTTGTTTGTCGTCTGGCTCGTTCACGAGAGGCCTCCGACGGGGAATTCGCAGGTCGCAGGAGAATATTCTAGACAAACCAGCGAACAAAAGTGTAAACCGGACGTTGGAAGTTCCAAGTCAGCGCATTCGATTCGCCACGCTTCCGTCTCACGCGCAGCAACATACGGTTGAAGTCGTCGACGCTGAAATCGGAGCCCGTTGGCGGGAGGTCGGGTCGAATGAATCTCAAGACAGTCGTGCTCCCCGCCCTAGTCGTGTTGGCGGTCGTGAGCGTTGTTACGTGGGCGGCCCGAAGTCCCGACCCCCAAGCGGTGCCGCTCTCCTTTGCGGCCCCCAGCGACGATGTGGCCGACTCCGTCGCCAAAGTCGACCGCCTGTTTGAGAACGTCTGGGAAGACAAAGAGTTGGTGCCCGCCGGCCGAGCCTCTGAGCTGCAAATCCTGCGTCGAATGTCGTTGGCGTTACATGGGACGGTCCCCTCCTTGGAAGAGCTTCGGCAATTCGAGTCCGATACTCGGCCGGACCGGCTGCGGCATTGGACGGTGCGGTTGTTGGCCGACAATCGATTCGCCGACTACTTCGCCGAGCGGTTGTCCCGTTGCTTTGTCGGCACCGACGAGGGCCAATTTGTTCTGTTTCGCCGAGACCGTTTCAACGACTGGCTCATCGAGCAACTGCGCGAGAAGCGGCCTTACGATGCAACGGTTCGCAGCATGATCGCGGAGCAAGGTTTGTGGACCGACAGCCCCGCTTCGAACTTTGCCACCGCTGCCGTTGTGGAGGGAGACGTGGATGAGAACAAGTTGGCCGGTCGTGTGGTCCGCGCGTTTCTAGGACAGCGCATGGACTGTGCCCAGTGCCACGACCATCCTTTCGACGATTGGACGCAGCAGCAGTACGAAGGCATCGCCGCCCAGTTCGCGCACGTACGGGCCTCGTTGGTCGGCATGGAAGACAAGCAAATCTCCGACGGTGAATCGGTCGAGTACGTCATCGAAGATCGCGAAACGCTGGAAGATCGAGTCGTGCCCCCTTCGGTGCCGTTTCATCCCGAATGGCTTCCCGACGCGGGCACCCGCCGCGAGCAACTCGCAGCATGGGTCACGCATCCCGAGAACCGCCGCTTCGAACGGGCCACCGCCAATCGCGTCTGGGGGTTGTTGTTCGGCAAGCCCTATTACGAACCTGTCGACGATCTGCCCGACCCGCCCAAAGACGAGGAGCCCGGCTTACTCGACGTCTTGGGGGCCGACTTTCGCGAACACGGCTACGACTTGCATCACCTGATTCGAGTGATCGTGGCGTCGCGGCCGTTCCAGGTCGATTCGGCGCACCCGACGGTGGCTGACGAAGCCGAACTCGATCGACTCAGCGAGCAATGGGCCCTGTTCCCCATGACACGGCTGCGTCCCGAGCAGGTCATCGGCGCCATCTTGCAGTCCGGGTCGATTCGCACGATCGATCGAAATTCGCACCTGATCGTGCGGTTCATTCGCTTCATCCGCGAAAACGATTTCGTCGAAGAATATGGAGACCTCGGTGAAGACGAATTGCTGCAGCGCCCCGGCACAATTCCTCAGGCACTGCTGCAAATGAATGGAGAGCTGCCGAACGAATTGCTGGAGGCCAATCCGTTCAACGCGTCCGGCCGCATTGCCACGTTTGCCGGCACAGACGAGAAGTGTCTCGATACGTGCTACCTGGTTTGCCTGACGCGCCGACCGTCGCCCGCCGAACGAGACTATTTCGTGGCTCAGTTGGAAGAGACGAGCGGCGATCAGCGAACGGCCGTCATCGAAGACATGCTGTGGAGCATCTTCAACACACGGGAATTCTCATGCAATCATTAGTCTCGAATTCGACCGGCGAGCGTTCTGCCGTGTTCACTGGGCAGCCGAGTCGTCGCGACCTGATGAAGGCGGCCGCCGGGTTGGGGCTCTCATTCCTGCTGCCGGGACTGAGCGCACGCAGCGCCGAGCAACGGGGCTCACAGCGTCCCAAGTCGATGATCACTCTGTGGCTGGCCGGCGGCCCCAGTCAGTTGGAAACCTGGGACCCGCATCCGGGAACCGCCATCGGTGGACCGACCGGTTCGATCGCGACGAGCATTCCAGGTCTTGAAATCGCCGACCTTTATCCGCACGTGGCTGAGCAGATCGACGCCATGTCGGTGGTCCGTTCGCTGGTTTCGAAGGAAGGCGACCACGAACGGGGGACGTATTACTTGAAGACCGGTTATCGTCCCGATCCGACGCTGAAACATCCGTCGGTCGGTGCCATCCTCACACACGAGCTGCCCGACCCGGCCGTCGAGATCCCCATGCACTTCTCGTTGTGCGGATCGCAATGGCCGTCCCGCGGCGGGTTTCTCGGCGGCGAGTTTGATGCATTCAAAATCTTCGATCCCGGCCGGAATCCACGCAACATGCGGTCGCGCGTCGGTCAGAAACGGCAAGACCGCCGACTCGAGAATCTGCAGATTGTGACGGGTGCCTTTCGCGCACGCGGGCGACGGCAGGTCGACGACACGTTGCACCGGCAGACGATCGATCGCGCATTGAACATGATGTCGTCTGAGCAACTGGCAGCGCTCACCATCGACGATGAACCCACTGGCGTTGTCGATTCCTACGGCGACACGCAATTCGGCCGAGGATGCCTCGTCGCCCGCCGGTTGGTCGAGACGGGTGTCCGGGCCATCGAGGTCACGCTCCGCGGATTCGATAGTCACGCCGGCAACTTCGATGCCCACAGCAACAATGCCGCCACACTCGATCCGGCGTTCGCGGCCCTGATCAAGGACTTGAAAGACCGCGATCTGCTTGATTCGACGGTGGTCCTCTGTATCGGCGAGTTCGGCAGAACACCGAAGATCAACCCGCTCGACGGCCGCGATCACTGGCCCTCGGGGTTCTCCTGCGTCGTCGGCGGGGGAGGCCTGCACAGCGGGCTGGTGATCGGCGAGACCGACCCTCAAGGCGAGAAGAAAGATCCGTCCGACCCGATCGAAGTGCAGGATCTGTTCGCGACGATCTATCGCGCCATCGGCGTCGACTACGAACAAGAAGTGCTGACACCCATCGGCCGCCCGATGGCGCTCGGTGACGGCGCCCCCATCGAACGCTTGCTCCCGAGCTGATCGACATCGGTTGCAGCCGGATCTTACCTGCCAATGCCGATAGCCGTCGCGCTGAGCGCATCGGGTGCCACTGGCAGCTTGCCTGCCAGTGGCGATAGCGAAGCCGCGCAGGAGTCTTTCGCCACCACTCATTCGCGGTCACTACGCACGCACTGGCGGACAAGCCGCCAGTGGCACCGAGTACAGAGTCTTTCTCCCGCACTCGTTCACGTCACCGCGCACCGGCGCGCGCCAACCATCCTCGAATCGTCGCATTCGTCTAACGGCTGGATTAGAATGCGGGCGCAATGCACGAATCCGGCACGCACTCCTCAATCAAGACTGTCGCTCTTGTCGGCGTGGGCCTCATTGGTGGCTCGCTGGCCGCGGCCTTGAAAAGCCGGGGCGCGGATGCACCGACGATCATCGGCGTTGGTCGCAACGGCCAAAGGCTTGAACAGGCCTGCCAGGCGAACCTGCTTGATCGCTCGACGACCGACTTAACACAGGCGGCCGGCGAAGCAGACCTGATTGTCTTTTGCACGCCGGTCGATCTGATCGTCGACGGCGTTCGCCAAGCGGCCCCGCATTGCCGACCCGGTACTTTGATCACCGATGCCGGCAGCGTGAAAGGTGAGATCTGTACGGCTCTGGCGGACCCTCTGGCTGAGGGAGTTGCGTTCATCGGTTCGCACCCGCTGGCTGGTTCACACCGGCGCGGCTTCGAGCACGCCGATCCGCAGTTGTTTGAAGGCCGCGTGTGCGTGGTTACGCCGGGACCTTCGGCTGTCGCAGCAGAAGTTCGGCGATTGACAGAGTTCTGGCAGTCCGTCGGCATGAACGTTTTAGAGATGCCGCCGGAGGCGCACGACTCGGTGGTTGCTCAAACCAGTCACCTGCCGCATCTCGTGGCCTGTGCGCTAGTCGCTAGCCTGGACGGACAAAACCAGCCGCTGGCTGCCACCGGGTTTCAAGATACCACGCGAGTTGCCGCGGGCGATCCCGACGTCTGGCTGCCGATCGTGCTGCAGAACGCCGAAGAGATCTTGCGCAGTCTGGATCTGTTTGGCGAGCAATTGAGCGCGTTCAAGCAGGCCGTCAAAGATCGGAATCCACAGGCCTTGCGAGCTTTGTTGCAGACGGCCAAGAACCAGCGCGACCAGTTGGACTCTCGCAGTTCGTAACCCCCCCAGCAAGACTCTGAGCTAGGCTGACATTACGCCTCCCCGATGAGCACGACGTCTGCGGTGTCGCCCCGCTGGCAAGTGTCCCAGAAGCGTTTGAAGTCTAGGTACTTCTCCGATGGCACAATGCCGCCCGTGAAGACCGTTTCCCGCTCGCAGATGAGCGTCGATTCTTCAATCCGAGCCCGGCAATCGTAGCGGCCCCAGTCGCACTCGCTTGAGACCGACGGCAGACCGTACGCCTGGTAGCCGCTGGGAATCTCGATCTCGTGTCTTTCGAAACGCGTGCCGGCGTTGGGCGCTGACAAGGGTACCCTTCGCCGGCAGCCTGCCAGCGGCCCGGGCGCCGGCATCTGCGACCAGGGAACGCGAAACAGCAACAGATCTTTGACCACCCGAGCCCCGTCGGCAATCGTCATCTCGATTTCGAAAGCCACGTCCTGCCTCAGGTCGTCGAGACGCAAGAACTCGGTTCGGGTGACGACACCGCCGGGCACGTCCGCCGATGCTTGTTGGGCCAGCAGACTGTGGCGTTGTTCCGACGTGCGCTGCAGGTACTGCAATCGCAGTTCGACGGCCGGTTCGCCGCTCGCCGTCACTCGGCCGCAAAAGCAATATGTCCCGTCGGCAGCCAGCTCGCCGCGGCACAGCCGTTCGTACTTGTGCTCGCCGGGGTTGGCTTCGGGAATGGAACACTGTCCCGCCGCATTGTCGGCATCGAGCAGCAAGGCGTTGGTTCCCTGGTCGTTGTACGGCAGGTCGCCGAAGGTGCACGGACCGCCCGCCGGGTCGAGCCAGAGTACCGAGTCGTCGAGCTGAACGCGGAGCAGAGCGTGGTCGAACCAGGGCGCCGGCAGGGAAGGGGTTTGACCGTTGGCGCGAGATTGAATCAACGCAATGTTGGAGCGAATGCCCAGGTGGCCCAACATGGAGGTCATCAGCGCGGCTTTGTCTTTGCAGTCGCCTCGCAAGTCTTCCAGCATCTGGCTGGGGTGTCGCGGCGTCTCGAGATCGACTTCGCGCGGGTGGCGTCCGTATCGCAGGTCCCCGCTGGCGTATCTGTAGACGTCGGCTACCTTGTCTCGGTTGCTCTGGGAACCGTCCGTCAACGTCGTCGTGTGGCGGCAGAGCTCTGCTGGCGGAGGCTGCTTCGGAGTCAGTTCGTTCACAAAGTACCGCGCCACCGGCTCCCAGCTGGAAAGCGTTGTGAAATCGACCCAGGGCACAAAGTCGCGGGGTGGAGGCGACCAGGCGTCGAGCTCGATACCGGGTAAATCCTGCAGGTCCCAGCGAAATACGTGATAACCTTCTTGCCGAGATTCGTCAGGCTGCCAATCGCAGTGATGGATCTGGATCGCGGCCGAAAACGGCTCGGCCACGGCGATCGTCAGCCGCGTTCTCATCCGCGGCGCCGGACCCTGCAGAAACATCTGAGACCACGCGCCCGGCGCCAATTCGTAGGGCGTGAATCGGTCGAACTGTTCTTCCAGTTCCAGGACGATGCCCGGCCGCAGCGGGAAGAACGTCAGGTGAATCGCCCGCGTGTGTTCGTCGATGAGTGCGCTGACTTTCTGGGCGGTGCGGGAGGTGCCGTCCGGCAGGTGCACGCAGGCCCGCCGAATGGTTTCGCGCGAATTCCGCTGATCGTACTCGCGAACGACTTCATCCCACTCAGCCAGATCTTGATCGCCATACAACGCGGTGATGGTGTGGAACAGCCGCGAAACCGTGCCGTCGCGATGCAGCGCCACAACGGCGTCGTTGAGCAGCACGACCTGCCCCCAGTTCGCGACGTCACCTCGATCGGCCAGCTGGCTTTGTACGCCCTCGAAGGTGATCCGCGGGGCGAAACGCCGCAAGTTGCGGGGCCGTTTGAACCGCGTGCCGAAGAGCCGCCGCTGCGGCTTGGGAATTGAGCCGTTACCCGACATGGCCCGCATTCTAGCGGCCACCGACATGGGCGAAAGACGAGTTCAATCTCACGAGTAACACAAGGGTTGCGGCAAGCTTGCGGCGCCGATCCGATCTGCGTCGTCCAGATCTCGTCTCAGGACCATCTTGATTCGTATCCCGTGGCCAGCCCGCAGGTTCTGCAATGATCTGCGAAAGCCTTATGTGAATTCGGGGGCGGCGTTCCATATAATGGAACGTCCGGGGCGGTTTTGGGCCCCAATTTTGCGCGTTGACCGACGAATGGAACTACAGATGCCCAGTCCCATGACGGCTGCAGAGGTTTTGGATCGCGAGTTCCTCGAGATCAGGGCCAAGATCCTCGAATTGGCGGCTTCGTTCGACCGGCTGCATCGCAGCGAAGGGGTCGTGCAGGGCGATCCGCGCGTGATCTTGATTCGGGAAGCGCTCGACGTACTGGCGACCACAGACCGCGGCGGACGGGCCGAGGAAATACAATTGCTGTTTTCGCGCCAGTACCCAGACGACTGGCGCCGGGATTACGACTTGGAGACGGTGTAAACCATGTACTACATCGACCCGCACATTCACATGGTCTCGCGGATCACCGATGACTACGAGACACTCGCCCGCATGGGCTGTGTCGCCATCAGCGAACCCGCCTTCTGGGCCGGTTTCGATCGCGGCAGCGCGGAGAGCTTTCGCGACTACTTTCGGCAACTGACCGACGTGGAGCCCAAACGGGCCGCCCAATTTGGCATCCGCCACTACACGTGGTTGTGCATCAACGCCAAAGAGGCCGAGAACGTTCAGTTGTCACGCGAAGTCATTGCGCTGATCCCCGACTTTCTCGACGCGCCCGGCGTGCTGGGCATCGGCGAGATCGGCCTCAACAAGAACACCAAGAACGAGTGCACCATTTTCATGGAGCACGTCGATTTGGCTGTCAGCCACGACCAGCAGATACTGATCCACACGCCCCACTTGGAAGACAAGTACATGGGGACGCGGATGATTCTCGACATGCTGACCGGCGACAGCCGCATCGACCGGAGCCGGGTGCTGGTCGATCACGTCGAAGAGCACACGGTGCGGCACGTGCTGGACGAAGGCTTCTGGGCCGGCATGACGCTCTACCCGGTGAGCAAATGCACGCCACAGCGGGCCTGCGACATTATCGAAATGCACGGCGCCGAACGGCTGCTGGTCAACTCGGCCGGCGACTGGGGGCCTTCGAAGCCGACCGCCGTGCCAGACTTCATCGTCGAAATGCGCCGCCGCGGCCATCAAGAGAGCCTGATCCGCAAAGTCGTTTACGAAAACCCGTTGGAGTTTTTCGGTCAAAGCCCGAATTTCGATTTCACACCCCCCGACATCGCCGAAGCCGCCGCACTGTGAAGGCGCCTTCGTCGTAGGGTGCGTGAAGCGCAGCGCACCATGGTCACGAGGATCGCACGAAACTGGAGACAGCGATGAATCGACTCGCAGCACTTCTCGCGTTCTTCGGATTGTTTTCAGCCGCCGGCACTGTGCTCGCGCAGGAAGCCGCCCCGACGCCCACCACGTCACGCAACGGCGTGGCCGAAGTCATCGACAGCCTGAGTCGACTCAACATCGACGAAGACGAAATGATCGTCGTGGCTGTGGGATCAGTTCTGCTGGTTGGCGTTTTCTGCTGGGGCACGAGCCGCATCATCCGCGCCGTGCGCGGTGAGCCTGCCCACTTCGAAGCCGTGGCCACAGAGATCGAACTCCTGCAGGAACGGGTCGCGTCGCTCGAACGCACGATTCAAGAGGACCGACGACACGTTTGAGTCCTGTTGCGACCCGTCGCGCGGCCCAATCGACAACTCGCTTCAAGAAGAACGCATGACCGGACCTCGACTGCCTGCCGACCCCGGACGCTACCCCACCAGTCGTCCCCGCCGCAACCGCCGTAACGATTGGTCGCGGCGGCTGATCGCCGAGAATAGCCTCAGCGTCGACGACTTGATCTGGCCGATCTTCGTGCACGAGGGTGCCAACCAGCGCGAAGCTATCCCGTCGATGCCGGGCGTGGATCGCTTGTCGGTCGATCTGCTGGTCGATGCGGTCGGCGGCGCCGGCGACTTGGGCATTCCGGCAATTGCCATCTTCCCCGCTACCGAACCGGCCAAAAAAACCGACGATGCCCGTGAGGCGCTTAATCCCGACAACCTCGTCTGCCGATCCGTGCGCGCCGTGAAGGAGGCACATCCCGGCATTGGCGTGGTGTGCGACGTGGCCCTCGACCCATATTCCAGCCATGGTCAGGATGGATTGGTGCGCGACAACTATGTCGTCAACGATGAAACGGTAGCCGTTTTGTGCCAGCAGGCCATCGTGCAAGCCGAAGCGGGCTGCGACGTGATTGCCCCGTCGGACATGATGGACGGCCGGGTCGGCGCAATCCGCACGTCACTCGACGAAGCCGGCTTCGAGCGCGTGCTGATTCTTTCATACGCAGCGAAGTACGCCTCCGCCTTCTACGGCCCGTTCCGCGACGCAGTCGGTTCGTCATCCAACCTGGGCACTGGCGACAAGCGGACCTATCAGATGGACCCAGCCAACGGCGACGAGGCGCTCCGCGAGGTCGCCCTCGACGTAGCCGAAGGGGCCGACATGGTGATGGTCAAACCGGGCATGCCCTATCTTGACGTGGTGCACCGCGTCAAAGAGGCCTTCGGCCTGCCGACCTACGTCTACCAAGTGAGCGGCGAATACGCGATGTTGGCTGGCGCCATCGAACGTGGCTGGCTCGACGGCGACCGCGTCATCCTCGAAAGCCTGCTCGGCTTCAAACGCGCCGGCGCCGACGGCGTACTGACGTACTTCGCAGTAGAAGCGGCGAAGCAATTGCGTCGAGCGGAGGGCTAGGAGCAGTTGTTAGCTCTCTATCGCAGTCGTAACTGCACCAGCAGATCATTCAGTGCGGCGGCACCGCTCGGCGTTTGGGGCAGGCTGCTTTCTTCGTACGCCTGTTCGAGTTGGGCCGTTAGCCGTTCGTATTCCCGCTCGTGGAACTCGATGTCGGCTTGTTCGAGCCGCCCTTTTTCCGGGCCGCCGGTTTTGCGTTCGATGAGTTCGGGGATGTAGGGCAGCTTGGTCGAGTCGTTGAGCCGCACCAGATTGGCTTCGACTTCGCCGGTGCGCATCAGGTGGATGCCCGTCAGCAGCACGCGGTACACGTACAACAGCGGTTTGACGCGCGGCGGGTCTTCCTTGCGGAATAGTTTCCACTGCGTTGCCGCAAAGCCCAGGTAGTGATACGCGTGGTGCCGGGTGATGCAATCGGCGGCGATCGTTTTGAGTGCCTCATGCTCAGGCGTGGTGCGCACGATCAGCGGCGAGAGCACTTGCTCCAGCACATAGCCGTTCTTCTTCAGCAGCAGGCCGAAGAATTTCTTGACGTCGTGCGTGACCATGTCGATCTCGAGACCGTCATGCACTCCGGAGCGCTCGACGGTTTCTCGACCCGTCTTCAAACCCACGACCTGTTCCAAAGGCAACAGATGGGCGCCGCGCAGGTCGAAGTCGGAATCGGGGGAAGGAAAGCCGTACAGATGCGCGCCGCTGATTGTCGCGAACACCAACGGATACGGATGGTTGTCAACCTGTTGTTCGACTCGAGGATCGATGTTCATGGCAAACCGTCCGCCAATGCCGCCCTGCGGGCTTTGACCAAAAAGGCGTTCGCCCGCTCGTAGTCAGGCCGTTCGGGTAGGGTCGTTTCTTTCAGAGCCTTGTCGAATTGCGTATGCAGGCTGAGCCGCCACTTCTCTGTCTCTTCCCAGGGCAGTTCGCCGCGTTTGATGGCCAACAGCCCTTCGCGGTGTTCGTCGACCTTCACCGGCACGAAGCCTTCGCGGAGCACGTGGATGCCGGAAATCAACAGGCGAATCAGGTGCATCACGTGTTTCCACTTCACCTGACCTTGGTTGCGGATGTCGGCCTGCATCTTCTTGAACTGCGACATCACGTAGCCGTTGTAAGTTTGGTAGACCAGCCGCGAGAGAAACATCGACCGCATGCCCAACAGCTCGTCGGCCAGCGGCGTCGATTTTTCGACCAACGGAGAGTAGAGACATTCCAGCACGTTGGGGTTGGCTTTCAGCGCCAAAATGACGAACTTCTGCAGCTCCCAATACGCCTCCTGCGTTTCCTCGCATTCCAGCTGTTCGGGAACGCCGTACAACGACCACTGCAATTCGGCGGGAGGCAGGTAGCATCCGCGGCGGTCGATGTCGGAAGAACTGTCTGCCAATCCGTAAGCTTGCGAGCCGATCACGCACTGAAAGATGACGCGCTGGAACAAGTCGCTCTGCCGGGCCGCAATCGCGCTATCGCCGATCTCGCCTTCCTTGAACTTGGCAAGCATCGTCAGCTCGGCGGGCTTGAACGCCTCTTCCACTCCATCGGGAAACCGGACCCGATAAGAGTGCTCGAGATCGCGGGGCGACCGGATGACGACCCCCACCGACCCGCGGGGATGCAACGTGCGCCCGTTCTGCCCGACGACCTCCTTGAGCGCCACAACCTGCGTGCCGACAGAGAGGATCAGGTTGGTGTGGTAGTGGACGCGATCAGACATGGGGACCTGAAGGATGGACTAAAGAGGGATGAATGAAGAGTGTTACAACCGATGCCTCATCTTACATCATCGCGCTCATGCTTCATCGCCTTGCCTTTATTCATCCTTCATCCTTCCGCCTTCATCCTTAGTTTCAAAGCCTCGGGTCGACGGGCTCGCTCTCCAGCGCCAGCACGCCGAACACGCATTCGTGTACGCGTCTGAGCGGTTCTCGGCGGACGAATCGTTCCAAGGCTTCGATGCCCAGGGCGAACTCGCGCTGGGCCAACGACCTTTTGCGGCCCACGCTGCGGTTTCGCAAGCGGCTGAGATGCTCTGCGTCGGTGTAGTCGGGACCGTAAATGATCCGCAAATATTCGCGGCCGCGGCACTTGAGCGCCGGTTGAACCAGGCCCTTCTTGCCGCGATTGATCCACTGAGATGGCTTGACCACCATGCCCTCGCCGCCGCTGCCCGTCAGATTGGTCCACCAGTCGGTGGCGGCCTGTACGCTGTCGGGATCGGTGACTTCCACCACTTTGAACTCGGTTGCCAGCAGCAGGTCGGGGTCTTCGCGGCAGACCTTGGCGAGCGTGTTCATGTGCCAGACGTGGTCTTGGTCGATGTGGACTTTGCCTTCCGTCGCCAGCAGGTGAAACGGCGCCAGCTTCAGGCCTTCGAGGGAATCGACCGACCAGCAATAGTTGCGATACGCCGTCACGAACTGCGCGATGTGCTGGCGACGGCTGCCATACCGCTGCAGCAGGCCGTCGATCTTCTGCCGTTCATCGCCTGTCAGCCGCTGCGAAGTCTGTTCGAGTTCGCGAACGACTTGCGGCAGCGAAGCGTTGCCCGCGGCTCCGACCGCTGCGTATTGACTGCGCAACAGTTCCAAGGCCTTGGCCGACCAGGGCATCAGTTCGCAGTCCAGGCATGCCCAAGTGGTGCCCAGTTCGTCCCAGAAACCGGAGCTGGTCATCGCGGCGCTCAGGCGGAGCAAGAATTGCCGCTCCAGGTCGATGTCGCCGAAGAATCGCCGGCCAGTGCGGGTGTAGACGATGCCGATGCCCCCTTCGGTCACCCCGAACCGTTCGCGTGCGGCGTCTTCGTCACGACAGATCACAACCACTGCCCGCGAGCCCATATGCTTCTCTTCGCAGACTACTTGCGGCACGCCCTGACTGCGGAAATAGGCGAACGCTTCGGCGGGATGCTCCAGCAGACCGGCGCGGTCGGACTCCTGAGGAGCAGGCACGCTATCGGTTGAAGCGTCTGCTTCACGCGCTGGATCGCTGACTGCACCCCCTCCTTTGCCGGCTTCACCGACAGTTTCAGACGGCGACATCGTGGGCGGCAGATAGATCAGCCACTTGGGATTGGCGGCAAATCGGCTCATGACTTCCAGCGCCGCCGTCGCGTTCTCTTCGCGAATCGTGATGTTGCGCTGCAACCGGGTCGACACCAACCGCTTGCCCAACACGTCGTCGGCGTCGAGGACGTCGTCGTGCAGTTGCTGAGACGTCAAAGACGGGGCCTGCTGGTCCGTCTCGAGAAACGGGCGCACTGGTTCGCTATAGGTCTGTGCGGCGGGAATCGAGACGAGTTCCTCCTCGGGGTAGCGTAGAGCGGTCAGCCTTCCACCGAACACGCAGCCGGTGTCGACGTTGATGGTCCGATTGAGCCACTCCGGCTCGGGCACCGGTGTATGTCCATAGACGACCATCGCCGATCCGCGGTACTCGGCGGCCCAGTTGTGGCGGACGGGCAGGCCGAATTCGTCGGTCTCGCCGGTCGTCTCGCCATAGAGGGCGAACTCGCGGACCTTGCCGGAACCCCGCCCCTGCATCTCGGCTTTCAGACCGGCGTGGGCCACGACCAGCTTGCCGTCATCGAAGACGTAGTGGCTGATCAGCCCGTCGAGAAACTCGGCCAGCGATTTGCAGAAGGGTTCGCGGATGTCGTCCGGCAACCGGTCGATGTCGGCCAGAGACTCAGCCAGGCCGTGCGTGATCTGGACGTTGCGGCCCCACAGTTTTCGCTGCAACTTCGCATCGTGATTGCCGGGCACGCACCAGGCTGCACCGTCATGCACCATGTTGCGGACGATCCGCAGCACGTCGACGACGCGCGGCCCGCGGTCGACCAGGTCGCCGACAAAGACCGCTTTGCGTCCCGCCGGGTGGCGATAAACGACATCTCCCCACAGCGGATCGTTCTGCTCGCGTTCGGCCTGCTCGTAGCCCAACTTTTTCAACAGGGCTTCCAGCTCGTCACAGCAGCCGTGCACATCGCCGATGATATCGAATGGACCATGCTGGTCGCGTTTGTCGTTGTAGAGGGGGACGCGCTCGACGGCGGCGCCCTCAATGACATCGACGTCGTCCATGACGAAGACGTGTCGAAACCCTTCACGCTTGAGCGCCTTCAGCGATCGCCGCAGCTGCGACCGCTGCTGCCGAACGACATGGGGGCCAAACGTCCGGTCATCACGATCGCGATTGCGTTCGTGGCAGATCTTCTCGGGCACGTTCAGCACGACCGCCACGGGCAGGCAATGGTATTTGCGAGCCAACTGCACCAGCGGCTTTCGCGACTCCGGCTGCACGTTGGTCGCGTCGATCACCACCAGCCGCCCCAGTTCCAATCGCTTGGCGGCAATAAAGTGCAAGACCTCGAATGCGTCTTTGGTGGCCGCCTGATCGTTCTCGTCATCACTGACCAGCCCGCGGCAGTCGTCGGACGAAATGACCTCGGTGGGCAGAAAGTGCTTACGCGCAAACGTGCTTTTCCCGGAACCGCTGGGCCCAATGAGTGCGACGAGCGAGAGTTTTGGAATCTTGATCTGCATAGTTAGCTAAAGGCTGAAGGTGGAAGGATGAAGGATGAATGAAGAGAAACGAGTCGGCGGCACTTTTCATCCTTCATCCTTCATCCCTCATCCTTCATCCTTCATCTTTCAAACACTCCCATCTGTGTCGGCGCGCCGACCTTCTCGTCTTCGGGTCCGACCGGCAAGAACCGTACCGCGTAACCGTGTTGCTCGGCGACTCGATTGCTCCAATCTTGAAACTCCTGGCGGGTCCACTCGAAGCGGTGATCGTTGTGGCGAAACTGTCCCGCGGGGAGCGTTTCCCACATCACGTTGTATTCCTGGTTTGGCGTTGTCACGACCACGGTGCCGGGCCGTGCGAACTCGAACAGGACCCGCTCGAAGGCGGTGAGCCGCGGTGGGTCGAGGTGTTCAACCACTTCCACGACTGCAGCCGCGTCGAAGCCTGCCAAGCGCTCGTCTCGATAGATCAGAGATCCATGAATCAGTTTGACGCGCTCGGCCTGCCGTTCGGGGAGCCGATCGAGCTTGATTCGCTTGTGGGCGATCTCGAGCGCACGGATCGAGACGTCCATTCCAACGATCTGCACAAACTGCCTGTCACCCAACAGTGTCTGCAGCAGCTTGCCTTCGCTGCAGCCAAGGTCCAAAACGCTGTGGGCGCCGCTGCCTCGCAGTGCTGCCAGAACGGCGCCGTGCCGTTGTTCGTTGAGGCTGAGTGTCTGTTCCAACGTTTCCTCAGCCACCGAACCGGTTTGGTCCTCAGCGGTGCCGGCGTCGGCTGCTTCCTCCACGAGCCTGGCCAGCGCCTGACGATAGAGACTCGATCGGTGCCGCAGGTACCGCCGCGTGATTTGCTCTTTCATGGGATGAGCAGCCAACCACCCTTCACCTTTGGCCAGCAGTTTTTCCAGTTCATCGTCGCCGACGAAATAGTGCTTGTCGTTGTCGAAGACCGGAATCAGCACGTACAGGTGCGCCAGCAATTCAGCGAGTGTTTTCGTGCCGCTGATGGTGACCGAGAAATAGTTGCTCGGGCCCCATTCGGGAAACTTATCGTCCAGCGGGTGCTGTACCGTTTCGACCTCGTAGCCCAACGGCTCGAAGATCTGGTGCACCAGCTCTTCTCCGCCGCGGACCGGGAGCACTTCGATGCAGGCCGAAAGGGGAATCCGCCGGGTCACAAGTTGCGGCCGGGCAGTGCAGCGGCCTGCCAGCGCCGTGCCGAACACCTGGGCGATGGCCACGCTCATAAACGAAGAAGCCACATAGGGCCGGTCGTTGACATAGTGGCCCAACAGGAAACGCTGATCGCGGTTCTTTCGCCGGACCATGCCCACCGGGTCGACGTCGAGCAACAGGCAGGCCGTGCAACTCGTACCACCTGACTCACGATAGAACACGTGCGCCTGCCCAAAGCTCAGATCGAAGCTCTGGCACCGGTCGGGATGCTTGTGCAGCAGATAGCCGAGATCGGCGGCAGCAGTCTGGGTTGTTGTGATCGAAAGAAGCATATTCGAAGGATGAAGGCAAAAGGATGAAGGATGAATTAAGAGAACAGCGACCAGGCTCAGCCCTCTTTCAGTCGCTTCATTTTTGTCTTGGCGTTCTTGACACACGTGACAAGGATGGCAGTGAGTTCCTCGATTTCGTGCTGCAGTCAGTTAGGCGCGGCTTGGGGACAATTGCCGATTCTGCGAGCAATTCGATCCAATATGCTGATTCTTCTAGTTCCTGGAGTGCGACCTCAATCTTGCTGACGAACTCCGCTGTGGACCGCGCCCGGATCGATTCTCGATAGTGCGCGCCGACCGACGTCCCTGAGCGAAGCAATTGCTTCCCAATCACCTGCCCCTCAGTGGTTTTCGGCAGCGATCCATACAGCCGGACGATGCGCAACGAAAACGACATCGTGCGCGCCTTCAAGTCAGGTAGTTCCTGCTCTTCATTCATCCTTCATCCTTTCGCCTTCATCCTTCCGGTCATCCTCCCTCAACGATCAACTGATGTGCCTCAGTCCACGTCGGTGGTTCACACTTGGCGGCCAGGCTGTGGATGACGTCTTCTGGGATGGAACGTGTGCGTTTGCGGTTTTGCTGCAGGATGAGTTCGAACGGCGGTTCGACGTACACAATCTCAATACGGGCACGGTAGTCGGCACACAGGTCGATCCAACGCTGGCGTGTCTGGCGGGTGAGGTTGGTGGCGTTGAAAGCGAACGACGTGCCGTTCCGCAGCAGTTCGCGGCAGCGCTCTGCTGCCGCTTGGGCCACTCGGCCCTGGTTTTCCGTCGGGTCGATGCCGAGTTCATCTCGAATCTCGTCGAGCGCAATCACGGGCAGGCCGCCGCGGTGTTGAGACAGCCAGGTATCCTTGCCGCTGCCCGGCAAGCCCGACATGAGTGTAACGGTGCACGAATATTCTTCGTGTGGAACGTAATGCAGGCTCGGCTGTGGCTGACGGAAAAACTGGAAACGAGCCTGGTCGTTCGCGAAGGAGTACTCCTCTTCGAAGCAGCCGTTCTCCACGCAGGTCACTTTGAAGAGCTCTAGATTCTCTTCCGGGCGTCCCATCTCGGCGGTCCTGCGGCCACGGGTGTCGGCCAGAGCAAACAGATACAGCAGCTTGTTGCCCGCCAGCCAAGATAGCCGCACAACCTCGTGGTTGGGCTCGGGCTTTTCCAACACGAATGCGGGCCGGCCGTGGAAGCGCACCAGCCGGCAAATTTCCTCGCGCGTGGCCAAATCGCAGCCCAATTCACGTAGGAGACTGCGGGCGACGTGCTCTCCCTTGATGGCATGCTTGGGTGTGGTAATGCGGCCCGTGTCGGCATCGACCTGCGATGTGAGCGGCTTGCCCGCGTCGTGCAGCAGCGCAACGAAGGTGAGTATCGTGTGCTCGCGGGAAGTCAGCGACGGCCATTCGTCGAGCCGGGCCAACTCGGCGCAGACCATCTGCGTGTGGGTCCAGACGTCCCCCTCGGCGTGCCAGCCCGGATCCTGCTGGCACTCGGCCATCGCGCGGCACCACGGCTGATCGCTGGCCCAGCCAACGGCGTCGTCCAGCGATGCTTGTGAAAGCTCGTGCCAGTTCATGCCCAAATGTCCGTTCCCTCTGCCAGCAGATTGGGCACCATCTCCCGGTGTTGCCAGTGTGTGCTCTGCTTGATCTTCTCAACAAACTCAGGCCGGACGAACTTCGCGCGGCCTGACACGGCGCCGGCCGATTCGGTTCGCACGTAAAGCCCCTCCATCAGGTTGTCGGTCCGTGTGGTCAACGGATTCTCGAAGTGGCTGTCGAACTTCGATGGTCCAATCAGACGTTGGAGACGGTCTCTTTCCAGCGCCCCGGTGTGCAACACGGGAACGGTCTCGATTCCGGTCTCCTCAAGCAGCGCCACGCGCTGTTCCAGACTCAAGAAGACGGCGTTCGCCTTGTCGTAGACGTCGAACTCGAAGAAGTAGTGGGGCAGCCGCCGATAATGGATCGAGTGCCGCGCGTACATCCACTCGCCGAACAGAATGAACCGGCACTCCAACGCATCCTCCAGCACGGGCCGCTTGACGACGGTCCATTGCTTGAACAGATCGTACTGCTGATGCATCCCCTCGGTGATGACGTGCCCCCGGCACTGCAGGACCATCTCGCCGCTGGCTGTGAAATGCATACCGACATTGGTCCCGTCGATCTTCTCCTCAACGATCAACGACTTATCGGCAATCAGCTCCAGCGATTCCGTTTCACCCAGCCGCTTGTCATCAGCCGTCCCCGTCGACCCGAACAGGTGCGGCGTCCGCGGATACTTGACGAATTCGTCGGCGCCCTGCTCTGCATTCATCCTTCCGCCTTCATCCTTTCACTCATCCTTCATCCTGCAACGCCATCAGCCGCGCAGTGGCTATCGCCACAAGGTTGCCCTTCAAGCCGATGGCGCGTTGGAGTAGTGAGCGTCGCTCTGGCTGCTCTGGCAGCAACATGGCGGCTAGCGCGCAAAGCAGCCTGGTTTCGAGATCAGGCTCGGCGACGAGCTCCAGCCCTGTTCGATAGGCCGCGATGGCTTGTTCGTTCTCGTTGCGATCGCACCTGAGGTTCCCGAGCACAAGATAGAACGGAGCGAAGTCGGGAGACCGCTCGATGCCTTGCTGAACCTTCTTCAGCGCCTGTTTGGGCGTGGGCTGTCCATCTTCCAATAAGCGGAGCAACTGGTATTGCTCTTCGGAAACCGTGCCGGCCGCCAGGCCATCCGCGATCCAGGCGTCGCTGCGGCACCGGAACCAGCCGGGTGCGAGTCTCTCGACTTCCTCAAACGCCTCTTTGGCTTGTCGAAAAGAGCCCAAATCGAGCAAACAGCAGGCGCTTTGATAAACGGGGTTGGGGTCGTAAGCATCGACATCGCTGGCTTCCCGGTATTTGTCCAGGGCTTCGGCGTACTGCGCGTTCGAGGCGAGCGCGTTTCCTTGCTCAACGAGTACGGCCGACTTCTGCAGCGCGATCCGGTTGCGGCGGAAATGGAATTCGTACCTCCCGTCCGCGACGTTCTGCACGTCTTCGACCTCAAACTCGTCGTCATCCCGTACACAGACGACCCGGCACAACGGCTCTCCGTGAGTCAGCCGTTCGGCCGCCCGACTGAACGACCCTGAGTGTTGTCCACTTCGATCGTAGAGCTGTACCAGTTCCTGGGCGATGCCAACCGCATCCGCATGACGACCCAGGAATCGGTGTACTTCCAAGATGTCACTCAGGTAGGTGACTTCCCCGTCGAGATCGCTGCCGCTTCTGCACAAACCCAACGCCCTCTGAAACGGTTCGATGGCGGCGTGTGCTTGGCCGGAATGAAACAGCAGTTCGCCGAGTCTCCCTTGCAGCACTGCTTCGTTTTGTCTGACAGCGTTCCCTTGGAGGCTTTGCGCTTCCTCGATAAAGACCTTGACTTCAGCAATCAATTCATCATGTTCCAGCTGCTCCATGCGCCGCGGGAATTCTTGGATCCAGAAATTCCAGCGGACTACCGGATTCTCGTCAGGTGAGCCGCAGAGTGCGTACCACAACTCGGGAGCATCGCATTCGGATGCGAGACATTGAGCCACCGTCCCCAGCCGGTCCACGTAGTGCTCCACGGATTCGGGATCCCCCCGGATCGCTTCCGGCACGTTCCTCATCAAATCCAGGTTCTGTGCAACGACGTGTTTGTTTTGCTCGCACAACGAACGAAGCTTAGGCCACGATCCGGAAGCCGCCGCAGCCAACAGCCGATCGCGCACGTCGGCTGGCTGGGGTTCCTCAACACGTCGCCGTTTGAATGGCCAGATCGGCATGTGTGACACACTGTAAAGGATGAAGGCGGAAGGATGAAGGATGAATTAAGACACACCGATGAATGGAATATTACACAAACCCGCCCTTCTAGATTCCCGTTCTGAATTCATCGTCATCCTTCCGCATTCATCCTTTTTCTAGTCGGCTCGCTTTGGCCTTGGCGTTCTTGACGCACGTGACGAGAATCGCCGTGAGCTCCTCGACTTCGGCTTGCAGATCAGTCAGCCGTGAGCTCGCGAGGATGTCTGACTCGACGAGCAACTCGATCCAATAGGCAGTCTCCTCCAACTCCTGAAGTCCGACCTCGATCTTACTGACGAACTCAGCAGTCGACCGGGCGCGTGTAGCTTCCCGGTAGTGCGCGCCGACCGACGTTCCCGAACGCAGCAATTGCTTACCGATCACCTGCGCCTCAGTAGTCTTCGGCAACGCTGCGTAAAGCCGCACAACCCGCAACGCAAACGCCATCGTCCGCGCCTTCAGCTCTGGCACTTCTCGCTCTTCATTCATCCTTCCTCCTTCCGCCTTCATCCTTACACTTCAATGTGCGGATTCCAGGCGATTTCCCACAAGTGACCGTCGGGGTCGGCGAAGTAGCCGGAGTAGCCGCCCCAGTCGGTCTCTTTCGCGTGTTTGGTGATGCGTGCCCCGGCAGCTTCCGCCTCCTGCAGACCGGCATCGACCGCCTCGCGCGACCGCACGTTATGGGCCAAGGTCACCCCTGAAAACCCGCCGCCATCGGCCGGCACGTTGGCATCGGCGGCCAGCAGATCCCGCGGATACAGCGACAGCCAAATGCCGTTCATGTCGAAAAACGTGATCTCGTCGTTGCTCTCCTTCCGCAACGGCAAGTGCAGCCCGTCCCGATAAAACTGCGTTGCCCGCCTGAGATCGGACACACCCAAGCCGACAAAGGTGATTCTCGGTTCCATGGTTTTTCGAAAGGCTGAAGGATGAAGGTGGAAGGATGAGTTAGGACAGGAAGATCCGGCATCATCCGACGTGGTGAATACTATCAAAACCCCGCCCGCTCTGATTTCCCCGTCTGAATTCACCTTCATCCTTCCGCCTGCAGCCTTCCCTCCCGCTTCCTTCAGCCTCCATCCGTCCGCTGTTACAATCGACCTATCGAGGCTCGGCACGCAGCCGCTCGACTTGCTGATCGACCGACGGAACGACCCCGGAGAGAGAAGGATCCCCATGACCGGCGCCTTTGCCCACCTGCATTGCCACACGCATTACAGCCTGCTTGACGGTGCCAGCCGCATTCCCCAGTTGGTGACCAAGGTCAAAGAAGCGGGCATGAATGCGGTCGCCATCACCGACCACGGCAATCTCTACGGGGCGATGGAGCTGTACAACACCTGCAAGGCCAATGACGTCAACCCGATCATTGGGTTCGAGGCCTACGTCGCGCCCGGCCACCGCACCGAGCGCGGCGGAGCGAAGCGCCGTAAAGACGCCGCCTATCATCTGACGCTCTTGGCGATGAACCGGACCGGTTTTCAAAACCTGATCCGCATGAGTTCGGCCGCCTATTTGGAAGGTATGTACTACGTTCCGCGTATCGACAAAGAACTGTTGGAGCGGCACAACGAAGGCATCATTTGCCTTTCCGGATGCGCCTCTGGCGAACTGTCCGACTTTCTGCTGGGCGAGCAGATGGACAAAGCCGAAGAGCTGGCCGCCTGGTACACCAAAGTCTTCGGCGACCGCTTCTATCTGGAGATACAAAACGGCGGCGTCGAGATTCAAAAACACTGCGCCGACGGCACGATCGACTTGGCCAATCGCATGGGCTTGCCGCTGGTCGCAACCAATGACGCGCACTATTTGAATCAGGACGACTCCGACGCACACGACGTGCTGTTGTGCGTCAACACGCGGACCATCCGCAGCGACACCAACCGGATGAAGATGGACACGAACCAGTTGTTCGTGCGGACTCCGGAAGAGATGTACGCCGCCTTCCCCGAGCATGCCGAGGCGGTCGCCCGCAGCCAGGAGATCGCCGAACGGGTCGACATCGATCTCGACTTGAGCGTCCGGCACTACCCAGTCTTCAAGCCGCCGGAAGGCAAGACCGACAGCCAATACCTCCGCGAGCTGTGCGAGGAACGGCTCGAGCAGCGCTATGGCGACGCGGCAACAGACGCGCACCGCGAGCGGCTCGACTTCGAGCTGCAGGTCATCGAACGCATGGGGTATTCGAGCTACTTTCTGATTGTGTGGGACTTTGTACGGTTTGCCGAGGAAAACAAGATCCCCTGCACGGCCCGCGGCTCGGCGTGCGGGGCGATCGTGGCCTATGTGCTGGGACTGAGCAACGTCTGCCCGCTGGAATACGATCTGTTGTTCGAGCGGTTCCTCGACCCGAATCGGCAGGAACCGCCCGATATCGACATCGACTTCTGCCGCGACCGTCGGCAACTGGTCATCGACTACACCAAGCAAAAGTACGGCGAGCACAACGTTTCGCAAATCGGCACGTTCGGCACGCTGAAGGCCAAGGCTGTCATTCGCGACGTGGGCCGGGCATTGGCCGTGCCGCTGGCGCGGGTTAACGAAATTGCCAAGATGGTGCCCGAAACGCTGGGCATCTCGCTGGAAGAAGCACTCAAAGAGAGCCCCGATCTGAAGGGCGCCTACGACGGCGACCCGCAGATCAAAGAGATGATCGACATCGCCCAGCAGTTGGAAGGCTTGGCCCGAAGCGCCGGCACGCACGCTGCGGGTGTGGTGGTCGCCGATCAGCCGCTCTCAGAACTGCTGCCGCTGCAGAAGATCACCGGCAAGGAAGACATCATTACGCAGTGGGACGGCCCGACGGTCGAAAGCGCCGGCCTGCTGAAGATGGATTTCCTCGGCCTGCGCAACCTGTCGATCCTCGACAAGGCCGTGCAGAACGTCAAGAAGCACCGCGGCATCGAGATCGTCCCGCACGAGTTGCCGCTCGACGACGCTGAAACATTCGCGCTTTTGCAGCGCGGCGAGACGAAAGGCATCTTCCAACTGGAAAGCGGCGGGATGCGGGACCTGCTGACCAAGATGCGGCCCGACAAATTCAACGACATCATCGCCACCTCGGCCCTCTACCGCCCCGGTCCGCTGGAAGGGGGCATGGTGATGACCTACGTCAACGTCAAGAACGGCCGCGAGCCGGTGCCGACAGTGCATCCCATCATCGACGAGATCGTCGCCGAGACTTACGGCGTGATGGTCTATCAGGAACAGGTGATGCGGATTCTGAACCGGCTGGGCGGCATCGAGCTGTCGTCCGCCTACCTGTGCATCAAGGCCATCAGCAAGAAGAAGCTGACGATCATCGCCAAGTTCCGCGAGCAGTTCATCGAAGGCGCCCAAAACGAAGGGCTCAACAAGCAGAAGGCGGTCGAGCTGTTCGGCATGATCGAGAAGTTCGCCGGCTACGGCTTCAACAAGTCGCACTCCACCGCCTACGGTGCCATCGCCTACCAGACCGCCTACCTCAAGGCCCACTACCCGCTGGAGTTCATGGCCGCGTTACTCTCCTGCGGCATGGAAAGTTCCGACCGCATTGCCGAGCACGTCGACGACTGCCGGCGAATGAACATCGAAGTCCAGCCCCCCGACGTCAACAGTTCGGAAGTCGAGTTCGGCGTGGCGGGCGATAAACTCACGTTCGGTCTGGCCGCCATCAAAGGTATCGGCGAGCAAGCCGTGGCCGGCGTCGTGCAGGAACGCGAACAAAACGGCCCCTATCACAACATCTTCGACCTGACCGAACGGGTCGACCCAAAACAGTTGACCCGCGGCGCGTTGGAAGTGCTCATCAAAGCGGGCGGTTTAGACGGCTTCGGCCCCAACCGCGCCCAGCACATGCTGGCCGTCGACCGTGCCGTGCAGGCGGCCGTCGCCCTTCAACGCGACAAGCAGAGCGGTCAGAAGAACTTGTTCGGTGGCGACGACTCGGCCGACGACGAACCGGCCGCTGCCGTCGTCACACTGCCCGAAGCTCCCGACTGGACGCACAGCCAGCAACTGGCCTTCGAGAAGGAGGCCTTGGGCTTCTACCTCAGCTCGCACCCGCTGGCCCAGCATGCCGAGCGCATCGGCCGCTACGCCACGCACACCGTGCCCGAGCTGGGCGACCTGGAAGACAAGACCGAAGTCCGGCTGGGCGGCATGGTCGCGTCGATCAAACGCACCTCCACCAAGAAGCCGAGCCGTAACGGACACACCAAGTACGCCAACTTCGATTTCGAAACCCCCGACGGCATCGTGCGGTGCATCATGTGGCCCGAAGAGTTCGCCCGCCAAGGCGACCGCGTCAAGTCCGAAGCCATCGGCTACGTCCGCGGCAAAGTCGACCGCCGCGGCCGCGAACCCAACCTGATCGTCGAGAGGCTGATGAGTCCCGCCGACGCGGAGAAAGAGTTCACGCACCAAGTGGCCATCAAATTCCACCGCGGCCTGCACTCCGAACAAGACATGGTCCAAGTCCGCGACATTCTGGGCCGCTTCCCCGGCGAAACCGAAGTCGTCGTCGTCGTAGACACCGCCGACGAAGACGAACCGACGTCCCGCAAGCGCTATCTGCTCTCCACGTCGAGCACGCTGCGCGTCTGCTGCAACGAAGAATTCCAAGCCGAACTCCGGCATGTGCTGGGTGAAGAGCATTTTCAGCTGCATGCTCCGGTACGTCGGCGGAATGGGAACGGCAACGCAAACGGCAGCCGAGCGGCGAACTTGGTTTAGGCTCCCTCGAACAGTCGCGCAGACTGGCGAGCTGGGTGCCACTGCTGGCTTGTCCAGCAGTGCGAAGTATAGTGACGGTTATGCCGTCAGCACATCGCAAGCAAGTCAAACACTATGATCTGCCCGGGCATGTGCATGAGTTGACGTTCTCATGCTATCGCCGGCTGCAGCTTCTCGGTTGTGACAGTCGGCGAGCCGAGTTGTGCAAAGCGATTGATGCGGCGATCTCGCGGCATCAGTTCCGGTTACTAGCCTTTGTGCTGATGCCGGAACACGTTCACCTGCTCGTGCAGCCGACGGCGAACGGTTCGGCCGTGTCGGATCTGTTGAGGTCGATCAAACGGCCGTTCTCGTACCGGATCAAGAAACAACTGTTCGAGAACGATGATTCGCTGATTCGAAAGCTGACAGTTCGGCAACGTCCCGGTGTTACGACGTTTCGCTTTTGGCAGGAGCGTCCAGGCTATGACCGGAACATCGTCGAATCTCGCACACTGGTTGCGGCTGTTGACTACATCCACATGAACCCGGTCCGGCGGAGGCTGTGTGACCGGGCCGTCGATTGGAGGTGGTCGAGTGCACGTCGATATCTCGAACCAGAATCGGCCGCCGATCCGGCTCTGCCGAAGATCAACCTGCTGACCCACGAACACTTGGAGTAGGTTGTTAGATTGCCACTTCGAGAAACACCGCACTGCTGGGCAAGCCAGCAGTGGCACCCCGGCGCATCACCACAAGCAATCTCGGCAGTGCCATTCGTTCCTGGATCGTTCCAGGAACCTTTGAGTGGGCTCACCATTCAACTGGACCGCCCCCACTCATTCTGTAAAATTGTAATGGCACACATTCGAGGACGGTAGAGGCTATATTCCAAATGCAGCACAATGACCTGCTGCGTTTCCAACGATCTGTTGGGCCCAACGACTCACGTACGTTTGGAGGGAAACTAACGCGACCCCGACAACGCCTGAAATCAGCTATTTCGGAGGTGCTGCATTTCGGGTTTAGATTCACGAGACACAACCAACTGGGTAAGAAGGTCGAACATGCTGAAGAAGCTAATACAGACTCGCATCCTGGGCGAATTCTACAGCATCGACCTGACTAGTTTCGAACAGCGGATGGCGGACGAGGCTGTCGCGCAGAAATACGCCCCCGCGATCTCCCAGGCAATCGTGCTTTCCACTCTGCTGATCCCAGCGCTGCTGTTGCTCGATACATCCATCGTCGTGTCCGTTCTTATTCCAACAACGATGGTTGCCGGGACGGCATGGTTCTCGGTCTCGTTAGCCAGCATGAAGAAGAAGTTCGAAGACTTCGGAATGGAACTGACGAAACACCTCTTTGTCGCCTTCACGCTTTCCTTGGTAATGCTCCTGCTGGCTACGTCTGTGTCACTAACGTCCGCGGCCTGGAAGCCATTCATTCCGCCTATTGCGGAGCACCCAGCCTCACAATTGGGAGCTGCAGCCCTAGCAGTCTTCGTTGTTGGCGCCCTCCTGTACTCGATCTTCGCAGGTTCTCTAAAATATGACATCAATGATGCTATGCTTACTGGTCAAAATGAAGTCGCAGAGAGATTCTTCAAGCAGTCTCTGTCCCTTCTTTTCATCACCGCCCAACAGTTGCGTGGAGGGATGCCGCTCCAAGTAGCCAATTACTATTTGGGTCTCTGCTTCTACGAGGTATTCAATAACATTCGCGAGCTCAATTCAACCACTCTCGAGAACTCCGATGCATTAGTTGACCAGGCCAACTCGTTGATCAGCGAACCTAGCATGAGTCAAGTCGAAGCCGACAATGTGGTCCTTGACATGATCGACTCATTCACTGGATCGTGCTCGCGTGTGAACGAGGTTCACAGTCATCGGTCTTACCGCGCGATTGAATTCGAACTCAACTGCCTCCAGCGTGACGCGACGCGGAAGGAAGGGCCTGGTGGCGCTGCGGAAGCAGATGAGGGAGATAGGCAAATGGTGGACATTCGCATGTCTGTGATCCTCTCCGAAATCTCGAATCTCATTGAAGAGTTTGGGCCGACTCTGTTTGACAGCGACACGAATAGTCGAGCAAGTGAGAAGCCGGATCATTCTAGTTCGCACGAGGGTAGGAGCACGTAAGATGCGTGTGGTGTCCGCTAGCGGTTGCCCGTTTTTTCAGCGCGGTGCGGTCAGTTCTCGGGTGCTTGGTTTTCATTTGTCTCAAATTGGGATAGAGGCTGATTCATTCTGTCAGCGTTTTGGCGCCGTCGTGCGCGACTCTCCGTTCGATCCGTATGACCCTGCCCTTGCAGCCGAAGAACACGTTCGCGACCACGCACCCCACGTATACAAAGAACACGAAAAAGATTGGCTCCGGTGTTGGGAGACACTACATGAGACCGGGGTCGGCACTTCGGAGGCGCCACCCGGTCCAGCGTTCTGGCGGCGGCGCGTGTCGGCGCGCGCTTTGCATACGACATTGGACGAGATGCGAGCTTATCGGCAGCGCTGCTGCCAACGCTATTGGGTTTCGCCGGGTCGCCGCCAGTATGAGTGGCAGATTGCGCATCGTGTCAACCGAGGGTTTAAACAGCAAGTCCCCGACGCGCGAGCAAGATTGCGCCGGTTTTCCGGATTTTCCGAAGACATAATCTACGATGACGACTTACTTAGATTACTCGGTGTGGCATGTGAAGTGGTGTCTCGGGCCCCCCATTTGAAACCACAGTCCTTTGAAGTCACGACTCATTTGATGCTGACCCATGCCGGAATTCGTGGTAGCCGGCCGGCACCTGAGGGGATGCATCAGGACGGTGCCAATTACATTGTATCTGCTTTGGTCCTTGAGCGCCGGAATGTTGAAGGGGGAGCTAGTGTGATCAATCGATGGCGGAAGGATGGGCCTTCGGCCATCGATTCAATCGTCCTCGCTGAAGGGCAGGGCATTCTCCAGGCCGATATTGACAGCCATCTGTTTCATGGGGTGACAGCAGTTGTCCCGCGCGTGCTAGTTGGCCCATCGTATCGGTCGATCCTTGGCTTTGACATCTCCTATTCCAAGGGGAAGCTATGAGCGTATCGCCTCGTGTGGCATCTGATGGAGTCGAACAGCGGGCGAATTCTTCTCGAAGATGGTTTAATCGCATCGACCCCGTTTACACACTATTGGACAAAGTGCTGTTCTCACCGTTCTTCACGCCACGACTCCCCGGTCCTGACGCACCCCCAGCACCAATCGAGTCGTCGGAAGTAGGCTTTCTGTTAGACAATTTGCGAAAGCATCGGGCAATCGTTTGGATGAATCTAATAGCGGTAGTGGCAATCATTGCCAGCGGACTTGCGCGCCTCGAACATGGCGATTTGGTTCCACTACTCCCTGGATTCGCAGCCCCGGTCATTGTATCCGGGATCGCCTGGTACAGCATTAGCTTTTCGGGAGTGCCCGAGCGTTTCGGCCGCCACGCAATGTTGGTCACCGGTGTCCTGTTCTTCGCTGTGTCAGTCTCTTCGACGGCACTTTTCGTACTACTTGCGACCGTGACGCCTGTTCCCGTAGCCGCTCTCGTTTTGGTACCAATCTACGGTGCCCTCTATCTTGCAGCAGTCTATTACGACAATCTCGACGGCCTAAGAGCGACGGCATCCCAGAAAGGTCCCGTGTTCTCGCGTGCGCAGACATACGGTGATCATCCGCCAGCAACGCCGCCTCAGCAACCAACGGTCCCACAAACCAACTTTGCCACGGATTTGGCGACTGAGAGCTTTGATGAACTGGCGGCCAGCATTGATCGACAACTTGAAGAACTCGCGGCTGGAAAACCACCTAGGATTGCAAATTTCCTAGTGGGCGACTGCCTGAAACAGGTCGCCCGTCTGCTGAACTTCACTCCATTCCCCTTGGAACTGGATGCTGATTTCGACGCGTTCGTTGTGCAAGCTCATGAATTGTCGGTGGACGAGGTCAACGAACGGGCCAGCCACTATCTTCGCGTGGTCTTGGAGCGACTTCAGTCTCTCTTCGGTGACTCTGTAGCAGACGACGGCATTGCCATTTCAGAGCGACTCGCAAAGATCGAGTGGATTCGCTCGGCGGAGTCCACCGAGGAGGGTCACGCCGCATCCAAACAGAGTCAAGAGTTGGCAGACTTCCTATTTGTTGAAGTCTTCCGACAGCTAGTATCCGTAGTGCGCGCAAACAAATCGCGACTGTTTGCCGCATCCGGTGGCATGCTGGATCAAACGACGATACCCGAGTCATGATGATACTGCTGCGGAACTCCACAAGCAGGGTCGAGCAATGGAACTAAAGAATCAGGTTGTCCCGGTAGCAGGCTTCGCGCTTACTTTGGTGGCATGCCTCCTCTGGGCCACGGTAAAGCAGTCTGCGCCCGTAGGCGAGATCGCGGCAGTGATCTTAATCTCGCTTTTGGTCTACACACTTTTGGTGACGGTCTATACGTGGTTCACCTTAAAGCCTCACACGTTGTTCGAGAGTCAACGAGCTGAGTACGAGATGTTGCATCAAAAGATCAAGGCGACCGTCGATAGGCTGATTCAGAGAGAGCGATTTATTGACCAAAACATGTTGAGGATGATCGAGAGGGAGGCCCAGCACATTTGGGTTATTACTACTAATTTGGAAAACGAACTGAATGATAAAGAACTTGCGAAAACCGTTAAGCAGAATCTCAAGTCCGGAAAACGCTATACGTATTTCCTGCCCCACCCGCAAGCTATTGAATTCCGAAGCGTGAAGCGCAACTTAGAGAGATTCAAAGAGCTACCGTTGTACGCAGACCACACAAGTCACGTGGAGATCATTCGGTTGCCGCTCGATACGCAATTCTTGCTCGAAGAGGTCGTGATCTATAACCCAGAGAAGCCAGCCCTGAAAGGGGAAGACGAATCCAAGGGAATAAACGGGTTTACGTACTACGAGGCAAAAGACGAGAAGTCAGCTAAGCTCCATATGAAAATTGAGGGTGACCTATTGAAATTCCTCGCCAATAGGCTTGAGAGTTATCTTGAAGAGAGCGGCCTAAAGTATGCATTGGAGGAGATACTCACCGAATTCTCTGATGTACTTCCCAACGAAGCGAAAATTGATCTCGCCAACCGATTTGGCTCGAGGGAAATGCCGGAGAAAGAGCTGGATGCGCTAATCGATAGGGTCAACACCGCTGAAGCGTCACGCGATCATTCCGGGAAAATCTACGAAATGCTGTCGCCGTACAAGAAGAAGGAGTGAGTGTCAATGTTGGGCACCCGATGTGGTCGTTACTCTTCTGAAGAAGGCTAACGCGATGCGCAATCCGAAAGTCGTCTTTGTCGCCGGGTCAGTCGTGTCGCTCGCGGTCACGGTCGTAACGGGCGTATTTCTTGACATCTCAACAGGCGTGCTAGCGGGCTTGATGTCAGAAGCTCTGACAACCATCTTGGTGTTGTGGGTCCGCGTGTCGGAAGTCGAAGAGGGAATCAACGCAGACATTACTCGAGTTCTCGATTTGGTCAGCCTCTATCGGAAAGTGGCAGAACTGGATGACCCACTGTTCACAGAAAAGTACAAACAATTGCTGTGGACTCTTCGAGAGCTTTCGGACGGACAATACCAGTTGCACACGCTCGAACAGGTATACGAGGATGACACTCGTTCCATTGAGTTGATGCAGAACAACGAAGTACTTCGTTCGATTTGCCCTCTCGCTCGTGATACGGACAGCCTGAAGCAGCAGATCAGGAATAAGTCGTACTTGGCCTCGATAAAAGCACATCTCGATGCGGCGCAAAGAGGCGTTCGCGTCATGCGGATATACGCGTTCTTGGACCGCTCGCTGATTGACCTGACAGAACTGCGGGAGCATTTCAGCAGTCTCGTAAGCGCGAACGTAGAAGTCTATGTGATATTTCATGACGATCCACGCTTTCGCCAAGCACAGTCAATCCATCTGGACTTCTTGGTATTCGGCGATCGAAAGGTCTCAATTGGGGAGATCGACCCTCGCACAGAGGTCGTATCCGGCGCGCGAATCGATACGAACAGAATGACGGTCGAGAAGTGCATTCGGGAGTACAATACTCTCCTCCGAATATCCGAGCGGTATTCACCGGAAACGACAACGGATGCCTCAGCCGCGGCATCATTCGGTGCCGCGAAGGCGGGCAGAAAACCCAGGAAGCGGACCGAGGCTGATCAACGCCCGGCAGCGCGAGGATCATGAGTTGCGTTGCAAGAGTCGAATGATACGTCTTGCGTGGGAAAGAAAATGTTCCAGGAGTGAACGGAAAGAAAAGGTTCCTGGAACGAATGGCACTGCCGAGATTGCTTGTGGTGTGATGCTGCGCAGCGTGACACGGCACACTTCACAGAGTGCTTTATCGCAAGTCGAGGTGTTGCCGGAGCGGCAAAGTCGTCTTTGGGCGAAGCTGGCTGGCCGTTATAGTTGGCTCCGGCGAGGCCTTCCCTGGGTCTGCCTTGGCAAGTTCAGGACCAGGGAAGGTCGATGCCACTTTACAACAATGCTGCCAAACCGCGAACGCAATTCTCTCTGATCCACCGTTCGCTGCTGCACTCCAACGAGATGCCGTTTGGCTGGCTGGTCTCCGATGAGCGGATTACGGAGATCTTCGCCGAAGAACGAGTCGTCTTCGGACGAACCGAAGACGCCCTCTACACGCCGGCCATCACGCTGTGGGGGCTGTTGTCACAAGTGTTCTTCAAGGAAGAACAACGGAGTTGCTTGGCGGCCGTTGTGCGAATTGCCGCGTTGTGGTTGGCGATGGGACGCCAGGTCGACAGCACCAACACAGGCGCGTATTGCCGCGCCCGGGCGAAGCTTCCACACACCGCGCTGCGACGGATCAGCGCTGAAATTGCGAAGAGTGCAAGCGATGAGAGCAGTTCGCTGCCTGTCGATGTTGGGATCGGTCCCGCGTCGAGTTACACTGGCGGCCGCTTCATCATGGTCGACGCGTTCACCGTCACGGCTGCAGACACACTGCAAAACCAAGCCGAGTACCCGCAGAACCCGCGGCAGAAAGCGGGCCTGGGGTTTCCCATTCTGCGTGGCGTGACGCTGATTTGCATGCGCAGCGGACTGCTGCTGGATGCCGAATTCGGCCCCTACAGCGGCAAACAGACCGGCGAGACGGCGCTGTTATGGAAGTTGCTGGACCGCTTGCAGCCAGGTGACATTCTGGTGGCCGACTCCTATTACTGCACGTACTGGCTGTTGAGTGCCTGCCGGAAGCGTGGCGTGCATGTGGTGATGCGCAACCATCATCTGCGTGACGACTCGCCGACGAATGCGCGTCGCCTGGTGAAGGGCCAGTGCATTGCGACCTGGCAACGCCCGCCGCGCCCTGAGTGGATGGATGAGGCGACGTACGCCGAAATGCCCGTGTCGATCAAAGTGCGGCTTGTCGAAGCGGTGAACGAGCAACCGGGGCAACGGACCGAGAAACTGACGATCGCCACGACGCTGTTGGATCACAAGCGGTACGGCGCGCGTTGGCTGGCAGGCGTCTATCGCGGCCGTTGGCGGGTCGAACTCGATATCCGCGCGATCAAATGCACGCTGGGCATGGATGTCTTGCGGGCCAAGACGCCCCAGATGCTGCAGACCGAGTTGTGGTCGTGCTTGCTGCTTTATAATCTGATCCGCGAATCGATGCTGGCCGCGGCGATGGACACGGGCCGGTCATGCCGCAGCCTGAGTTTCACGGCGACGCTTCAGATGCTGGGCAATCTGGCGAACAAAAGGTTCCAGGAACCTTTGTTGCCACAATCAACGCATTCGCGGAGGAACTGGAGATGCCCGTCAACGATGCTCCCAAGGGCGGAGCCGCTATCTGGGTGTTTTCGTTATGATGGTCTTCAAGTCCGTTGGTGCGTTCTCGCCGTCCCCTTTGCCAGCCTATTCAGCAGCGGCGCACGGCGCACCTGTCGGACAGTGAGGTTCAGTTGAACCCGGTCGAAAGGAAAACGCGATGCTTCGACTTCAGAAAATGAAGGGGAGTTTTCTCGGATTATGCCTGGCCCTTCTGCTAACGACTCCCTCATTTGCCCAGCGGGTCGCGCCGCTCATCCTACCCTGGCAAAAACCCCAGCAGCGTGATCCCGCGGAGATCGAGCGGATCATGGGACCGATCGAACAGCAAGAACCCTCTCGCGACTTGAATATTCTCTGGGTCTGGGGCATCGATCAGTTCCACGATCAATGGCGCGACGCCCACGAATACGTCTGGGCCATGGACCGGTTTTGTTACGACCTGTTGCCTCACGTGCCGCGCGTCACGATTACGCCGGTCTATTATTGGCCGATGCAGGAACAATGGGACAAAGCCGATCTGGTGGTCTTCTATTTGATGCCGCACGGCGACGGGGCGACGGGATTCGATGACGGCACCGAACCGGCGGGAGATCGGCGGGGCATCTGGGACTACGACACAATCGACGCCTATCAGCAGCGGGGCGGCGGCCTGGTATTCGTTCACTTCTCGGTGTTCGAAGGCACGGGCGTGGAATTGGCCAAACGCATTGGGCTCGCGTGGAGCCGGAACAACAAAGAACACGAACCGACGGTCTCCGGCGCGGTCGTCACGATGAACGTGACGGCGCAGGGGCATGCGTCGCCGATTCTCAAGAACTTTCCAAAGCAGTTCGACTTGCACGATGAACTGTACTGGCCGCTGGTGGGCGACCAGTCGAAGATCACGACCTTGCTGACTGCCGAAGCGCCCAAGGACATGAGCCAAGCCGGCCGATACCCGCAGGATGGACCGCCCACAACAGACGGAAAACAGTGGCCGGTCGCCTGGACCAAAGAAGACGGCAAGGGACGGGTGTTTGCCACAGTCGCCGGTCACAATTTCTTCGCGTTTAACGACCCCTACTTTCGGATCATGCTGTTGCGCGGGATGGCCTGGACGATGAACGAATCATTCGACCCGTTCAAACCGCTGGTGACGATGCACCTCCAGCGGTAGGTTGCGGTCTCCAGAAACTCGTGGCGGGCGACACGCGCCGCAAACCGACTGTCAGATCGCAGCACCGCCACGGAGGCTGCGATTCACTCAACCGGATTGCCTGTCTGACTACAGCAGAGACCGCCCCGCTTGACCCCGCCGGGGAGCAGAACTTAGTCTGCTCGGACCATGTCGGCACCGTATCCCGTCTTCGTAAAACGCGACCTCGACGGCTTCTTCGGCCTGTTCATCGACAATCTCGTGCAGTTGCTGCTGATCGTCAGCTTGTGCGGCATTTGTGGGATCGGTCCCGATTCGGAGCTGTTGCTGCGGTACATCCTGCCCGGGGCGGCGCTCAGCATTCTGCTGGGCAACATCTTTTACGCCTGGCAGGCGCACCGGCTCGCCCGCCGTGAGGGGCGCAGCGACGTCACCGCATTGCCGTACGGCATCAATACGCCGTCGCTGTTGATCTACGTCTTCTTTGTGATGGTTCCGGTTTACAACCGGACGAATGATCCACGGCTGGCGTGGCAAATGGGTTTGATCGCCTGCTTGGGCAGCGGCGTGATCGAGTTGGCCGGGTCGTTCCTGGCCGAGCGGATTCGGCAAAGGACTCCCCGCGCTGCGTTGCTCTCGACGTTGGCCGGTATCGCCATTGGCTTCATCTCGATGACGTTCGCGCTGCAGATCTTTCAGCGGCCGCTGGTGGCCATGCTGCCGCTGGCGATCATTCTGATTACCTACTTCTCGCGAGTCCCGTTTCCGCTGGGCCTGCCGGGCGGATTGGTCGCGGTTGTGTTGGGCACATTGTGCGCTTGGGGGTTGCCGGCGGTACTGCCGGAATCGATCAGCGGACCGCCCATGGATGCCTCCGGCGCCGCATCGGCTTGGCAGGCGAGGCGATTCTACGCGCCTCAGTTCGTGGGGGGTGAAATTTGGGAACTGCTGCAGCGACCGAGCGAGTGGCTGGGCTTTCTGTCTGTGATCGTCCCAATGGGGTTGTTCAACGTGATGGGCAGCTTGCAGAACATCGAATCATCCGAGGCTGCAGGAGACCGCTACGACACGCAAACCTCGCTGGCGGTCAACGGCGCCGGCACCATCGTCGCGGCACTGTTCGGCAGTTGCTTTCCCACGACGATTTACATCGGCCATCCCGGCTGGAAAGAGATGGGCGCCCGGGCCGGGTACTCCACGCTCAACGGGCTGGTGGTCATGCTGATTTGTTTGAGCGGGACCGTCAGCGTCATCAACGCGGTGGTGCCGATCGAAGCCGGCATCGCCATCGTGCTCTGGATCGGCATCATCATCACGGCGCAAGCGTTTCAGGCCACCCCGCGGGAACACGCACCGGCGGTCGCCATCGGACTGTTTCCGGCGATCGCCGCCTGGGGCATGACCGTCACGGCTGGAGCGTTCATCCAGGTCGGGCTGGGCACGCCGGATGCTCCCACCATGCAGCAACTGCTGGGCGACCAGCTGTCGACACAAGTCAACGGATTCTTGCTGCACGGGATGATCGTCGTCGAGCGGGGCTACATCTTCACCTGTATGATCCTGGCAGCCGTGTGTGCTTTTCTCATTGACCGCAAATTCTACACGGCGGCAGTCTGGTCGGTCATCGCCGCCGCTTTCGCCGGATTCGGGCTGACGCACGCGTACCAGCTGCTAGGCAATAACGTCGACTTCCTGTTCATCTTGACGGCGCCAGCCGAAGGGGCGCTGGCATTTCGCGCGCCGGGAATCGCGATCGGTTACCTGCTGTTGGCGGCGACGTTTGCACTATTCGGAATCTACAACGGCCGGCGCGTGGGGACGGATGGGATCAACTCGCAGCCTCTTCCTGACCATCAGCCGGATGGAATCGAGTGATCAGCAGGTCATAAACGAAGCCGCCGATGACGCCTCCGACCAGTGGTCCGGCGATGGGGACCCACCACCAGGAGTTGCCGGCTCTGAAGACTTCGCTGCCCCAGCCGGCCAGGAAGGTGAACAGCCTGGGACCGAAATCGCGGGCCGGGTTGATGGCGTAGCCGCTGTTGAGGCCGAAGGTCATGCCGATCAGAAACACCGCAGCGCCGACGAACAGTGGCGCCAGGTTGGCCTGCGGCGCCATGTTTCGCTCGTCGCTGATGGCAAACACCAACGCCACCAGCAGGGCGGTTCCCACGACCTGGTCGATGAATCCACCCGGAAACGTCGAGAGATACTCCTTGGGATACGTGGCCCAGATACCGGCGGTGCCGAGATCTCCGCCGACCATCCTGACTCCGCCGTCGAAAGCATCGAGCGCTTCGTAGTACGTCGCGTAAACCACGGCCGAGGCGGCGAAGGCGCCTGCCGTCTGGGCCAAGCTGTAGGGCAGCACCTTGCCCCAGGGAAACTGGCGATGCACGGCCAGTGCCACCGTCACGGCCGGGTTGATGTGGGCTCCGGTGATACCGCCGGCAGTGTAGACCCCCATGGTGACCGCCACGCCCCAGCCGAAGTTGATCGACAGCGCACCGCCAGCGTCTCCGCCACCCAGTATGACCTGCGCGACGACGGCGACGCCGAACACGATCAGGATAAACGTGCCCAAGAATTCGGCTGCCAGTTCGCGCGCCAAACTACCTCGCATGGCCGGTCTCCCCCGCTTGAAAGAACAGTGCGTTTGCCCATCGATGGGCCGATGACGGATCGATTATCCACGCACCGCGTCAAACCGCAATCGGTGCAGCCCCTCTGGCCCAAAAAACCGCTACGACCCGCCCCGCATTCGCTCGGATCGGCACTTCGAATCTCTGGCGGATGGCGGCTCATAAACTATCTTTCCTACGACACACCGGACCCCGTTCCCAAAACCGGGTCCACAACCCCTGCCCGCTTTCCCCGCTACAGGTTGCTTCCGATGTCCACAATCGCTCCCCCTCCGTCCGCGCCGGCCGATGCTTGTACCAACTGTGGTTCCGAGGAACCCTGGGGCCAGTCCTCCTGGTGCCCGGCCTGCGGCTTCTATCCAAAGCTGAACACAACCGTCGAAGTCGAAGCTCCGCCGGCCGAAGCCATGCGCGGCACCGGCTTCGAAGAAGAAGAAGCGACGCCCATGGCCGAGCTAATGGCGGCCGTCCCCCAGTGGGGGTGGATTCTGGGAGGCGGCGTGGTGGGCGTGATTGTCTTGAGCATCGTCGAGCGGCTGGTGATTGCCGATGTCATCATTCCGCGTGGCAAACTGGCCATCCTGCAATGCGTCTTGGGATTGATTGTGGCGCTGGTGGGCCAATGGACTGTGTACTTCCAGGCCATGACGGCCTCCGAAAAGTTTGGGCCCTTCGACATCTTGATGAAGCCCCTCGCTATCTGGGAGCTCACGCTCCGCGAGCTTCCCCGACTTGCGTGGAGATTGTGGTGTGTCGCCTGGGGAGTGACCGCCGTGTTGTGCGGCATGGTGATCATCGGCGGCATTACCTATTCGGCCATCTTTGAAGATTGGGGATTCAAAGAGCGTGCCCAGGCGAACTTAATGCACGCGATCGTCGATCAAGCCCGCGCCGAACGAGAGGGTGGAGCCGACAATATCGAAGACGCTCTCAATGACCTGGTCGGTGAAGAAGAGCTGACCGAAGAAGAGAAGAACGAACTGGCCGCCAGAGGCCTGGAGAAGATCGACTGCCTGATCTTCGGCTACACCGCCCAGGGAGACGAGCCGACAGACAACTTCAGCATCATCGTGCTGGCCACGATGATCGACGAGAGAATCAAATTCGTCGGCACCATGTCGGCACACACCATTTCGGAAGGTGCCCGCGCCGACCTCAACAAACGCATGCACACGCTGCGTCGAAAGCGGCCTTTCGTGCCGTTCACAGCCTCGGCCAAGTGGGTTAAAGAAGCGTACTGGCTGAAGCCGGTCTTGATGTGCGAACTCGGCTTCGAAGGCTGGACCAAACAGCACAAGCTCCGCGAACCGGTCTTCGTCCGCCTGCTGGGCGACGTGATGATGACGCAGTAGGCTCGGCTGAAAACTAACGCGCTCGAAAATCGAGACGCCTCATCGCCGCATTACTGGCGATGGGGCGTCTTTCTTAAGGCACTCCAGTCGGAGCCTGCTCCGGCAGCGCATGGGATGACTCATCGACAAGACTGTCGACGCTGGGTGCCACTGGCAGCTTGCCTGCCAGTGCCGAGAGAGGCCGCGTAGAAACTTTCTCCAGCACTCCGTTCACGCCCACACTGGCGGGCCAGCCGCCAGTGGCACACCCACGCCTTTGATCAGTCGTCTATCGACCCGCTTTCAACCGGTGTCGAACCCGGTCGTATTCCGGGTTCACGCACTTCTCGCCCCAGCGCTTGAGGACGCAGAGCAGGCCGATGTCTGACTCGGGGTGCTGGCCTTGGTCGCCGGTTTCGGCGATCCAATTAGCGAGAAAGGTGCGGTGCCGCTTTAGCTGTTTCGCAAAGGCCGGGTCGCCGGCGAGGTTGTGGATTTCGTGCGGGTCGTTTGCCAGGTCGTATAGTTCTTCGGGTTGGCGTTCCTCGCCGAAGAACAACAGCTGGGTCTCGTTCATTTCGGCGGCGGCCATCATCTGGCGGAATCGGCGGGATACCGGCCAGGGGTCTTTGTAGCTGGGTTGCATGAACGGGCGGTCGGTCAGGTAGTTGCGCAGATACTTGAACTGGGGAGTCACGACGGCACGGATCTTTTCGATCGTGTAGTCGCAACGGTCGCGGGCCGCCACAACGTAGTCGCGCGGCTGATAGTCGGCTGCCAGAAAGTTCCGGCCTTCCATGGCCGCCGGCACATCGATACCGGCGGCGGCCAGCGAGGCGGCGGAGATGTCGATGCCGCTAATCAAGTCGTCGCGAACCTGGCCGGCTGGAATACCTGGGCCGGCGACGATCAGCGGCATGTGGATGCCACCCTCGTAAAGAAACTGCTTGTGACGATGCAGCTTATAGCCGTGGTCGCTGAACAGAACGATCAGCGTGTTGTCGTAGTGCCCGTCGCGCCGGAGCGCCTCGATAACGTGCCCCACTTGTTCGTCGGTCTGGAGTAGACAGTCGTAGTGATGGGCGATCTCTGTGCGGACTTCTGGAATGTCGGGGTAGTAGGGCGGCACAGACACCGCAGAGGAATCGATGACTTGCGGAGGGTTCCGCAGTTTCCCGCCACCGAGCTGAACCTGGCCAAAGAACGGCTGGCCCTGTTTCAACCCGCGCCAGCAATCACCCTTTACGAGTGACTTCGGCCCCCACCCGCCGCGACTTCGTGCAAAGCTGTAGAAGGCGCCGGGGTCGAAGGTGAAGTTGTAGTCGTCTTTGCCACCCTCGTTGAAGGTCCAATAGCCGGCGCCGCGGAAACGAATCGGTAGCGGCACCACTTCAGCCGGAAGGATGTTCTCGTCGAATTCGCCCATCGACTTGCCGCGAAACGTCGAGCGGCAGCTGCGGTGGTTGTGCGCACCGATGGATGTCTGCATCATGCCGGTGATCACGGCGGAGCGGGTCGCCGAGCAAACACCGGCGGGCGTGTAGAATCGGGTGAACCGCGTTCCGCGCGCGGCCAACGCATCAATGTGCGGCGTCTCGATGAGTTCGTCGCCGTAACAGCTGAACCAGCCGCTGACGTCTTCGAGGTAGATCCACAACACGTTGGGCCGCTCTGCAGCCGTCGCAGAGGCTGTGGAGGCAACGAGAATGAGAAAGACGAAAGCTGCGAGTCGGCGAATCATGGCTTGTCCGCAATGTGGGGCTGGCTCAAGTAAGGTTTATCAAAACAACGCGCTGCTAAAGGCTAGTTTGCATGGGGCCAGATTCGACGTCAAATCACAACGGTTGGTTCAATTTGGCCAACCACGCGAGACGAGTGATCCGAACGATGCTGTTTTTCGTTGCTGATCTAAGGAAGGCCCAAGCCGAGTAACCACGCGTTACGATGGCGTGCAATCGTAGGATGACTTCGTGGTCGTTCCAGCAGAGAATAGACCGTGATCAGCCGACGTCTTTCTGTCTTCGGTCGCAATGAGACTCGATACCAACATCACGGAGTGAATTGATGAAGTTCGATATCAGCGGGAACCCTTCCTACGGCGACCTCACCGTGGCCTTGGCGCCGGGTGAGTCGTTCTGGTCGGAAGGGGGCGCGATGAATCGCATGAGTTCGCACCTGGAATTGAACACGCGATTGGTGGGCGGGCTGTTGAAATCGGTTGTGCGGGGAGTGGTGGGGGGTGAGTCGCTGCTGATCAGCGAGTTCGCGGCGTCCGAGATGGCGTTTCTCAGCCTCTCCCCAAGTTGCCCGGGAACGGTCCTGCACCGCGAGATGTCGGGAGACACGTTCTACCTGACCAGCGGATCGTTTTTGGCCTGCACACCCGGATTGGAGTTGGAAGCGCGGTTCGGCGGCCTGCGGGCGTTCTTTTCGGGCGAAGGCGGGTTCCTGGTCGAAGTCTCTGGTGAGGGTGATCTGTTTTTCAACTCGTTCGGAGGCGTCGTCGAGAAAGAGATCGACGGCGAGTTTGCCGTCGACACCGGGCACGTCGTCGCCTTCGAGCCGACGTTGTCTTACACGATTGGCGGCATGGGTGGCGTCAAACAGACCCTCTTCTCCGGCGAAGGTCTGGTGATGCGTTTTTCGGGTCAAGGCAAGCTGCTGTTGCAAACCCGCCAGATGCCCGGGCTGGCCGGCTGGCTGACTCCCTACTGCAGGGTCTGAGTGCGACATGGAAATCGAGATCCTCAGCAAAGGCGCGTTTGAATCGGCCCTGGTGCATTTGGGACCGAATGACGGCTTTGTGTCTGAATCGGGCGCGATGTATCGTGCCTCGGCGAACGTCAACATTGACGTGACGACCAAAAGCAAGTCGAAGGGGGGCTTGCTGGCCGGCGTGAAGCGGTTGCTGGCCGGTGAGAACTTCTTCTTTTCGACCTACTCGACCACCGACGGGCAACCGGGAGAAGTGGGGCTAGCGCCCACGCACCAAGGCGAAGTGTTTCTGATCGACGTCGAGCCTTCGGCTGCTTGGATGTGCGCCGGCGGCAGCTACCTCGGCTCGTCTCCCGGGCTGGACGTCGATACCCAGTTTCAGGGGTTCAAGGGCTTCGTTTCAGGCGAAGCTCCGTTCTTTCTCAACGTCAGCGGCCAGGGGCACTTGCTAGTCACCGCGTTCGGCCGCGTGGTGGAAACCGAAGTCCAGGAAGAATTGACGGTCGACACGGGGCACCTGGTGGCGTTCGAAAGCTCGCTGCAATACACGATGAGCAAGGCGGGCGGGTCGTGGATTCAATCGTGGCTGGCCGGTGAAGGGCTGGTCATGAACTTCACCGGGCACGGGCGAATCATCACCCAGTCCCACAACCCGACCGAGTTCGGCAAGAGTCTGGGCCCGTTGCTACCCAAGCGGAAGTCATAGCATGAACTACGAAATCGTCTGCAACCCGACCTACAGCGCCGTCGAGTTGACGCTGGAAGAGGGCGAACGGATTGTCTCCGATGCGGGCGCGATGGCCTGGATGAGTGCCAACATGCGGACCGAGACCTCGACTCGAGGCGGTGTGTTGGGGGGACTCAAGCGGTCGTTGCTCGCCGGTGAAAGCTTCTTTCAAAACACGTACTACCCCGAAGGCGGGCCCGGTACTGTGGCGCTGGCACCGGGGTCGGCCGGAGACATCGTGCCCGTCGAGCTCGAAGACGGCGAGCTGCTGTTGGAGCGGGGTGCCTATCTGGCGTCCAACGAAGACATCAAGTGCGATTCCAAATGGGACGGCTTGCGCGGGTTCTTCAACGAAGGCGTGTTCGTGTTGCACGTGACCGGCACAGGCACACTGTTCTTTCACGGCTACGGCGACGTGCGACCCGTTGACGTAAACGGGGAGTACGTTGTGGACAACGGCTTCGCGGTTGCCTGGGAACCGTCGCTGAGCTACACGCTCACGCGCGGGCAACGTGTCCGCTCGTTCCTGTTCTCCGATCAGCTGCTGCTACGGTTCGCCGGCACCGGACGCATATGGGTGCAATCGCGCAGCCCGCAGGCACTAGCGTCATGGGCGCACCCGTTTCGGCGTGTGGAGACCAAGAGCAATGACTAGTGTTCGACGAGGCCGCGCTCATGTCTGACCGGTCTGAACTTGCGCGCATATCGCTAGTTGGTCGGCACTGCTGGACGAGCCAGCAGTGGCACCCGAAGCTGCTATCGTGAAGACCGTCTCGCGCTCTGCAAAAAAAAAGTCTGGATCGCTCGGTAGAGGAGATCTGCGCCGTTGTATGAATACCAGCACACGCAACCGGGTACGCTCGTCCGCATTTTGGTCGGGTGCTTGGCGATCGCCTTTGGCTCGGCGGCTGTCGCGGTGCCATTGGTCGGGGGCCAACCTTCCGCAGTGGCCGCGTATGGGTTCGCTGCCGCGATTATGGGGGGCGTTCTAGCCCTGTTTCATTCGCTGCGTGTGCAGGTCTCGGAGAACGATGTCGTACTCACGTTCGGAGTCGGTTTGATTGGCAAGAGTTTCGTCGTGAACGACATCGAATCGGCCGCGGTCGTCCGCAACCGCTGGTACTACGGTTGGGGCATCAAGAAGATCCCCGGCGGATGGGTTTACAACGTTTCGGGGTTCGACGCCGTTGAAATCCAACTCAACAACGGCCGCTGCGACCGGATTGGAACCGACGAGCCGGAGAAGTTGCACGCAGCCATCGAATCGGTGATCGGATCTACTAAGTGAATCGGCCGCACAATTGGGCTCGACCGCAATGAACAAACGGCGAGGAGATCATCCCGCGTTCGGATTCGGCCGTGGCGAGGTTCTGAAACGTGATCCCAAGCTAAAGCCGAGCACATTCACGACGATGTCAGCCAGCTTGTTGCCGATACTCTCCACAGCCCATTCGAACGGCAGCGTCAACTCCAACACTTCCCAGCCGAGGGAGAGCCACAGAAACGTCATCCAGCCAATGCCTGTACATCGTCCCACGGCCAGCCAAATCAGAAAATGCGAAATCGAGTAGTAGTTCAACATGACATGGGCACACCACCGCGCGAAGCGATTCGCATGTGCTAGACCAAGTGGCGCGGGATGCGGTTGTCGTGCTTGCGATCGAAGATCAGCTTGCCGTCCTCGAGGGCGCGCAACCGCTCTTCGAGAATGAAGTGCTCTGGGTCCGCGGTCAGGGAGTAGTCGACTTTGACTTCGCAGTTCCAGTCAGCGCGCCGCCAGGTAACGCTCGATGAGGCACTCCACCGGCACGAGTTCGGTTCGCCTGGCACCATCGACGCGTGCTCCGTTCGCTTGCGGGTCAACTCCGTGCCCACGTCTGGAACCTGATACGGGACCGGCGGCGTTTCGAAGTCGACATTCAGTCGACCATCGGCATCGGCAACCGCGGGCGTGTATTCGGCCGGTGGCTGCGCAGGCAGCTCGGTGGGCGTGATCGGCATGGGGACTTGGGCGCGTTCCACTTTGCGGACCGGCAACTGCAGAACGGACGATCCGGTAACAATCGTCAGTTCCGGCGACACGGGCGACGGCCACACCAGAGGCCACAGCGACTCGGAGACGGCAACCCGGAGGCGGCTCCCTTTGGAGAACCGATGGGCCATCGCATGCAATGGCAGACTCACGTCGTATGTTCGGTGAGGCTCAAGCGGTGTCGGATCTGTGTGGCTGTCACGGTGCGTCAGGTTTCTGATCGCGTAGCTCACCAGCCACGAGCGGTCGTCCGGCGTCACCTCGCACATGCGCACGGCCACGTGGGCCACGGGCTGATTGGCGCTTAACCGCAGCGCCACGACGGGTGAGCCCAAGATCTCAATGTCTTCTTCCAGCGGTGTGCCATCGAACACAAGCGACAGACTGTCGTCATGGCTTTGATCGATCGGCAGTCTCTCTAACCACTCCGGCCTGGTCGATCCCACAACCTTCCCGGACGGGACGGCGAGCTGCGTATCGGGGCCTTGCTCGGCCGACAGCCCCTCTTTGCCCAGGTACAGTTGCACGGGAGTGGCGTCTCGAGGAGGCCAGGTTGCTTCTGCGATCCAGCGTCCTGGGATTCTCTCGGGATGCGATTGTCGTGCCGTCTGATACGGCATGAACGTGCGCAACATTGGCTCCTGCATGATGCCGGTTTGCTCGCCCCCCAGCCATTGGGACCACCAGCGAACTTCTTCGAACGCCCATTGCAGCCCCGATGGAGTTGCCAGATAGGGGTAGGTGTGTCCCCAGGGGCCGATCAGTCCTTTGCGCGGACAGTTGAGATTCTCGAGCAGCCGCAGCATGGGATGGGCGTAGGTGTCCTGCCAACCGGCGACGACATACGTCGGGACCTTGATCGCATCGTAATCGAGTGCAACCGAGCCCCGCTGCCAATAAGCGTCGAAGGTTTGGTGCCGTGTCCACTCGGCGAGGATCGGTGGTGATGCCTCCAGCCTGTCGCGCCACATCTGTTCCCACCGCTCGCCAACGATCTGTGGGTCGGGTGGAGCCGCCATGACACCTTTGAACATGCCGCCCCAGCGAAAACTCGCTCGTCCCAGTGCGCCGCCGTGGTAGTGCGCATCGTCGGTAAAGCGGTTGTCCGAACCCGCAATGACCATCACCGCTCGCAGCGCGGCCGGCTGACGCGCGGCGATCTGCAACGTGTTGATGCCGCCCCACGACAGTCCCCGCATGCCCGCTGCGCCGGAACTCCAAGGCTGTTGCGACAGCCACTGGAGCACGGCGACTCCATCGGCCAGTTCGGCTTCGGAGTATTCGTCCAAGATGATGCCTTCAGAATCGCCGGTGCCTCGCACATCGACACGCGCGAAGGCGATCCCGTAAGACGCCAGAGCCGCCCCCCAAAGCGAATCGATTGGACGGTAAAGGTCTCGTTTCCTGTAGGGGATGTATTCCAGAACCACCGGAACCTGCTGTTTGTCGGCTCCGTCCGGGATCCAAAGTCGGGCTGACAGGCGAACGCCGTCGGCCATTGGGATCCACTGGTGCTCCGTGACGGCGAACGGTCGCGGTTCGGGCAACTCCCAGCCGTCGGCCGGCGCCTTGGCCCAAGCCCTCGCCAGACCAGGGGCCAACAGGGCCGCCCCAGTTCCCAAGGTGCCTTTCAATACGTCTCGGCGGGACACCTGCATTTGGCTTGCCTCCGCTTGCATAACAGCCATCGAGCTGCCCGAACTATACCGCAGCCGGCACGTTGGAACAGAGTCTGTCGAACGAGATTCCACCTCAGCCGGGCGCGATCTGTTCGCCACTTATTCTTCGCACACCCCTCACTCTTCTCAATACCCCTTTTTTCTCCTGTTTGCCCTTGCGGCGACATCATGCTCCGGATCAACTGGAAACGACCCTTTGAACCACATGAGTTTCACTCGTTGGATCGGTCGAGAATTCATGCAGACTGCATCACCTGCAACCTCGACGTGGACTGACGCGAACAGCGTCGGCAATCGGCGGTTCCGCGATTCTCTGACGACTTCGACTGTCGTCCAGGGCACCTTGCGGGTCTCAGATGTCGGATGGGAGATTGAAACCGCCGACGGGGCAGTCGTCACAACTCAGCCCAATGCAGCGACGCGATTTGAACAGCAGCTGACCGATGGCGGCTCGACATGCGAGATGGGTTGCATCGAGGACGGCGACTCGGTCGTGGCTGAGATTGTGTTCTACGCTGGTAGCGCCGAATCCACGATTCTCAAGCTGCGGAGTTTCGGCGGCGCCTCGCGGCCCGATCCGATCACCGTGCCGGCGTTTCACGCCGCCGCTGCCCAACGTTCGGCCGACTTCTGGCTCAAATCGCAGGATCCACAGGGTGGCGTGTTCGCGAACCTGATGGTCGGGGGCGGCCCGGTCCCCGAGTCAGATCGCCACGACAAGTGGACCACGATGACGTCGCGTAATGTCGCCGGCAACGCGTTCGCATTCCAACTGACGGGCAAGCCGGAATACCTGGAGGCGGCACGATCGGCAGCGCAGTTCCTGGCCGAACGGGGAACCATCGAGTGTCGCGGCAAGTCCTTCCTCAAGTCGCGGCAGCTCAGGGACGGCAGCACGCATCCGGCAGCCGATCCGCTACTGAATATTTTCGAACAGACATACGGTATTCTCGGGTGGCTTCGACTCTACGCGGTCAGCGGCGATCCAGACGTTCAGCGTTTGCTCGGCGACTCGTTGAATGCGCTGGCTAGTTTTCGGGATCCCGTCCACGGTGGACTCTATGACGCGATTGAGCCGTCGACGCTCGAGCCGGTTGCCGGCACCACCGACACTAAATCCTTCACGTCATCGGCGGACGTCTCGGCAGCAGTGCTTCAGTTTGCGACCGAGTTGGGGCTCTCGTCCGCGGCACTTTCCCCGCGCGAGTCGATGCTCGAAGTGGCGCGACTGCTGGTCGAGCACCACGTTCTGCCCGAGCGGGCCGCGATTGCCGAGAGCTTCGATCGCGATTGGTTGCCAAACACGTCGGACTGGCGGAACCCCTATGCGACAGTAGACCTGGCCGGCAACCTCGGTGCTACCGCCAAGGTGGGCCGAATGCTGATCGCAGCGCTGCCCTGGCTCGATGCACCGGCCCGCGAGCGAACACTCGACGCCGTTCGAGGACTGGTTGACAACCTGATGAGCGTTGGGGCCTGGGACTCCATCCGCGGAGCGGCCTACGACGTCATTTCGCGAGAGTCGCCGACCGGGCAGCCTGGAGAGTTCGTGTACCACAGCAACTATGTCTGGTGGGTGCAGGAGCAGTTCGTCATTTTGGGTTACCTGGGCTGGTTCATGTTCGGTGAGCGGCGGTTGTTGGAGATGGCCCGTTCGATTCTGCGATTCTGGCACACCTGCTTCGTCTGTCCGTCCGGCGGCGTGTACGATACCGTCGATCACCAAGGCAATCCGGTCGAACTCCGAATGGCGCGGTGGGTCAAGAACAGCCTTCACGAGTTGGAACTCCCCTACTTCGCAGCGGCAATGGAGTCGATCGCCAGCGGTGAACCGCTGATGCAGTTCTTCACCACGGCGGGCGCCAACATCGGCGCGGGTGCGTTGCCCACCGTTCCGGGCTACGCCTGGCGCGAATTGGAGCGGGAATCCAACGGGAAAGACGTCGTACGGATCACGTTCCAAGCGGAGCCGACGCAGTCTTGACGGCTGTCGCTACTGCAACCGATTCCCCTTGCGGCAACTCGGTGTAATTCCAACGCGATCCGTGTACACTCATCAATGCATATGCCGTCCGATTCACCAGCAATGGGCCGCAACGATGAGTGATAATCCTTTTGCAGTCTCCGACGATATGTATGGTGACCGATCCGGGATGGACCGGGATGCGTCGTTTGCCGAGGTCTCCCGACGCACCGTTGAGATGTTGAGCCAGACACGTCCGTGGGTGCGGCTCATCGGGGTGTTGTTGTGGATCGGCGTCGTGTTTCTCGTGCTCGGCGCGCTGTTCATGGTGATTGCGGGTGTCGCGGCCCAGGGTGCTGTGATCGCCGTCGGGCTGGGGTTAGTCTACGGTGTGACGGCGATCATCTACGGCTACTTCGCCAAATTGTTGACCGCGTATGCAGCGTGCATCTCCTCATTGGAAGCATCCGAAACTGTTGACGATCTGGAAGCGGCGCTTGAGGTTCAGAAGAACTTCTGGCGATTGGCCGGAATCATCACGGTGGCCTTCCTTCTGATTTATCTGTTCATCATCGTGTTCGCAATACTCGGCGCCGCCTTGATGGGTTGATCCATGTTTTGAGTAGCCGTTCATCGATGCCCGCGATATGCGCCCTGGATACTCGGACCGAAATCGAGACACCCGAGAACGTGACGCTCACGTTTCAGCTCGCCGGTCCGGGATCGCGGATGGGGGCGTACGCGATTGACCTCGCTCTGAGGGTATTCGTGGCCATGGGGATGATGTGGTCCCTTTCGAGGCTTCTGCCGGTTCTTGGTGGCGGCCTCCCCATCGGTTTGATGCTGGTTGGATTTTTCCTGCTGGAGTGGGGTTACGGCTGTTTTTTCGAAGGGCTGTGGCGGGGCCGCACCCCGGGCAAGAAGCTCTTTGGACTGCAGGTGATCAAAGACGCCGGCCACCCCATCAGCTTCTACGATGCGGTTCTGCGGAACCTGCTGCGTGCGGCCGACATTCTGCCCATCGGCTACGGCGTCGGACTGATTTGTATGTCGACAACCAGCCGACTGCAGCGGATCGGCGACCTTGTTGCGGGAACCGTGGTGGTGTGCGAGCAGAGGCACCCGTTCGAGCGCAACACGGCCGCATTCGATCAGTTGGAGTCCATCGCGCCGACCGAGTGCTCCGGACGGTTCTTTGTTTCCGAACGAACGCTGGACGTGATCGAACAACTGCTTTGGCGTCGCGACCGGCTGCCGCAACGGCGGGTTGAGGAAATTGCGGCGATCCTGGCCAGACCAGTCGCCCGGCAACTCGGCTACGATCTGCAGAGCGAAACGGGGCGAAGCCCCAACATGCACTTCCTCCGCCGCGTGCTGCGCACTTTCAGTTCCCTCGATGAGGGCGTTCGAGCATGACTCGCGACCAGTTCATCAACGGGCGGCGCGGCGATTGGCGGCGATTTGAGATGCTGCTGGTCAAGGCTGAGGAGGGCCGCACGCGGAAGCTCTCGGCGGAACAGATTCGCGAACTGTCGGCCCTGTATCGCGCCTTGTGTTTTGATTTGTCGCTGATTCAGTCACGCGACTGGGGGACCAGCATGGGCCGGTATCTCAACGGGCTCGTAGCGCGCGGCCACAACTGCGTGTACCGCAGTCAGCCAGGGTCGCTCGAGGCCGTGATGACCTTTGTGGTTGCCGAGTTTCCGGCGCTGCTGCGGGCCAACGGACGATACTTCTTGGTCGCCTTGGCGCTATTCGTCCTGCCGGGCTTGATCAGCGGCAGCATCGTGGCCGTCGATCCTTCGTTGGCTGGGCGCATCGTGCCGGGCAACTACCAGCAGATGTTCGAACAGATGTATTCGCAAAGTGTCAGCGAGCGCGAATCGGGTGCGGAAGCGGTCATGGCAGGATTCTATGTGCGCAACAACGTCGGAATTGCATTTCGGTGTTTCGCCCTGGGAGCGTTCGCCGGTGTCGGCACGATGATCGTTCTGGTTTACAACAGCATTTTTTTGGGGACAGTGACCGGCTTTTTGGCCGGTCGCGGGTATTCCGCAAACTTCTTTGAGTTCGTGATCGGTCACGGCTCGTTCGAACTGACGGCCATTGTTGTCTCAGGGCAGGCGGGACTGGTCATCGGCCACGCGATTGTGCATCCCGGACAGCGAAGCCTGCGCGACGCGCTAAAGCAGCGCGGACTGGTTGCCGTCAAACTCGCGATCGGCGCCGGGCTGATGCTGTGCGTCGCAGCCGTCATTGAAGCGTTCTGGTCGCCGTCGTCGGCGTCATTTGGTCTGAAGATGGTGGTGGGCGTCATTCTGTGGATTGCTGTTGTGCTGTATTTGACGCTGGCCGGACGCAAAGCCAAGCCGGGCGGCAGTGCACGCGTTTCGGGTTGGACTGGCAAGCAAGTCGAAGACGATCACGGCGAGACGCCCGTGCAACCGGGGCCCGAATTGGAACCATCACAGCGTGAGGGAGCGGCGTGAAGCTGGACAGCGCGATCATTTCCATCGAGCAGCGCTCAATCGGCGGTTGTATTGACCTGGCGATCGCCTTCGTCCGCGAACACTTCGTTCCGGTATTCCGGCTTGTGGCCTGGTTTGCGGTCCCGTCGGTCGCACTCACCTGGTGGCTGATCACCCGGCAGGACTGGACGCTCGCCGGTTGTTTGGTGCTGTTCGCCTTCGAATGCCCGGTGCTGGGCGCGGCGCTGGTAGGAGCAGCCGGGCATCGTGTGTTTGGCGATCCGTTTTCGACCCGCACCGGGGTCCGCTTGCTCGCCGGTCGAATGCTGCTCATCCTGCCGCTGTTGATCGTGTTTCGGGCGGTCACTCTGGTCGCTGCCTTCTTGCTGATATTTCCCGCATACATGGTTGCCACCCGGTACGGGTTTCTGGCGGAGGCCTTGCTGCTGGAAGAGTGTCCTGCCCGCCGGTACGAGACTCGCATGAACGATCTGACGGGCGAGAACTTTATCGGTCTCGTGGGGCGACTCATCGCACTGGTGCTGTTCTTTTCCGTGGCGGTGACGTCGCTGTTCATGTTGATCGACATTGCCTGCGGTACATTGTTCGGACTGCCGATACTGAGCGGGCGCATCTCAGACACAGCCTACGTGGCTGAAGAAATCACAACCCTGCTGACCTACGACCCCCGTGTGGCGATGGTACTGGTTGCCACGCTCTGGCTGGTGTATCCGGTCACGCGGCTGGCGTGGATGTTCTGCTATCTCGACCGCCGCATTCAAAGAGAAGGCTGGGACGTCGAACTCGATTTTCGAGTAGAGGCCGGGCGACTGGAGGCGGCAACTTGAAACGAGCTGCTGCGTGCCTGCTGGCCCTTCTGCTGTTCGCGCCACGGTTCTCGACCAACTGCGCACAGGCCGCCGAAGGCTCGCCCGACGCCGATGCCGTCAAAACCACTGTTGCCGAGGTTCTTGCCGATCCCGAATACCGTCATCTGCAGCGCGGCACCGAGTCCAGCGTTGAAAGGAGCGAACTGCCCGACTGGCTGCGGCGGTTTCTCGAATGGTTGTTTGGCGATTCCGAACCGGCAGAGCCCAGCGAACCTTTGCTCCAGCTGCGGGACGTGCTGTTGTACGGGGCGCTTGGGATTCTGATCGTGTTTTTGATCGTCGTGGCGGTCCGCATACTCGGCAGTCGCGGAGACTCGATCCCCCTCAGCCTGCTGCAAGACGCCCAAGACGAGGAAGCCCTGAGTCCGTCGCATCCGCCGGGCGATGTTCCCACAAACGAATACGAACGTCGCGCGCTGGCCGCGGCCGCATCCCAAAACTACCGGGCCGCCCTGCGCGAGCTGGTGCTGGGTTCCATGAGTTGGACGGAGCGCTCCGGGTTGATTCGATATCGAAGCGGCCTGACGAATCGCGACTACGTGCGCGCCGTTTGGAGTCAAACGGGGCGGCGCGACTCCCTGTTGCAGATTGTCGCCGCTTTCGAACGCGTCTTTTACGGGCGTCGCATTGCCGACCTGGCGACATACGAACTGTGTCTGGCCGAGTTTCGACAATCCTTCGCGTATGAGGAGATCGATGCTCAGCCGACGTCCTGAATTGATATGGCTCCCACTCGCCGCGCTGGTGCTCGTGCTGACGATCTGGTGGATTCCCGGCGCCAGCAGCGTCGACACCGACTCCTGGAGCGTGGCCTTCGGCGGCAAGAAGGTCTTGTATCAATCGCTGCGGCGGCTGGAGTCCGACGTCTCCCGCAGCATCGACGAATTGATTCCGCAGAACTCCTACGCCGACCGAATTCTGTTTCTCGGGCCGGCGCGGTATCCGTCCGACGAAGAGTGGGAGCAGATTCATAGCGCCGTGATGCTCGGCAATTCGGTCGTATTTGCGGCCTCCAGACGCGATCCCTATGTCGATGCGAAGCCATTCGGCGTACGGGTGACCTCGCCCTTGCCCATGCTCACAGAAGACGCGGACGAAGGTGAAGATGAAGGTGATGACGCAGACGAAGGTGATGGTGAAGGCACGGATGAAGCCCAAGACAATGCAGATGCGGCGGGCAACGCTGAGAACGATGACGAAGATGAGACCGCCGACGGACCGGCAGATGACTCCGCCGGGCTCTCGAAGATGTTTGCACCGGAGACGATTGCCGACACAGACCTGATTGAAGGCAACGTTCACTGGCGATCGTCGGGCGACATCGAGATGGACGCCGACGACTGGGACGTGCTGCTCAGCGCCGAATCGGAACCACAGATTGTGCGGCGGCGCTTCGGTAGAGGCTGGTTCGTGCTGGTGGCCTCCGACGACGTGTTCAACAACGGATCGATGGTCAAGCCGGAACGAGCCTTGCTGGCGTATCGCATCATCGAATCGGCGCCGACGGATGGTTCGACGTGGTTCGACGAAACTCTCAACAGCAGCGGAGTGCCCAAGGTACTCGGCATCTTGTTTGATCCGCTGTTTCGCCCGGTAACCTTGCAGCTGGCGCTGATCGTCATTTTGTTTGGATGGCTGGGAAGTCGACGCTTCGGCCCAATTAAGCAGGTCACGGAATCACGTCGCCGTAGTATTGTCGAGCATGCCGAGGCGGTCGGCATTCTGTACTGCCGTGCCGGCGCCGGAGCACATGCCGTTGCCTGCCAGCACGAATTTCTGAAGCAGGAGTTGCGAACGTTGTACGGAACAACATTTCGAGTCGACGATGCGGCCGCCGTCGCCCGGCAGGCTCAGTCGGATGAAAACGATGTGCAGCAACTGTTCGACAACATTCGCAAGTCTTCGCAGGTCGAGATTGACACGGCCTCAGCTGGCCGGCTGCTCAGACGGCTGACTCAACTCATCTCGGCAATCCGCAGCGAATCACGAAACGTCACCTGAAGGACGACAGAACGTATGGAACTTTCACGAATCGAAGCCCTGTATCGCGAGTGTGTCGATGAGATCGGGAAGGTTGTCGTGGGACAGCTCGAACTCGTCGAAGGTGTGTTGGTGGCCTTGTTTTCAGAAGGCAGCATCTTGATCGAAGGCGTGCCCGGGCTGGGCAAAACGCTGCTGGTCAACACGCTTTCGCACGTCGTGTCGTGTACGTTCGGCCGCGTGCAGTTCACCCCGGATCTGATGCCGTCGGATTTGATCGGGCACAACGTCTACAGCATGCGCGACCAGCAGTTCCACTTCATGCCGGGGCCGGTGTTCACCAATTTGCTGCTGGCCGATGAAATCAATCGTTCCCCGCCAAAGACCCAGTCGGCACTGCTGGAAGTCATGGAGGAAAAGCAGGTCACCGTCGACGGGGTGAGCCGTCAACTCGATCGCCCGTTCCTGGTACTAGCGACGCAGAACCCGTTGGAGCACGAAGGCACGTACCCCCTGCCCGAGGCGCAGGTCGACCGGTTCATGTTCAAACTCTTGATCGACTATCCGCCCCCGGCGGACGAGCTCCAGATACTGGGGCACTACGCGGCCGGCCGCAATCCCCATCGGCTGGGCGGTTTCGATCTCAGGCCGGTGCTGTCGGCCAGCGACGTGCTCGAAATCCAGAAAGCAACCGCACAGGTGATCGTGGAAGACAAGGTGCTGGGGTACATCGTTTCGATTGTCGAAAGCACTCGCAACTGGCATTCGGTGTCGGTGGGAGCCAGTCCCCGCGGTGGTGTGAACATGTTGGTTGCGGCACGCACAATGGCGGCTTGCCGAGGCCGCGATTTCGTCACACCCGACGACATCAAAGAAATCGCTCCGTGGGTGCTGCGTCACCGGATTCTGTTACGTCCCGATATTGAAATTGAAGGAACCATGGTCGATGCGGTCATTCGCGAGATCCTCGACAGCGTTGAAGTTCCGCGATCATGAACAACGCGCCTTGCAGGTTAATCCGCTGAAATGACGCCGCGTCCACGATTACTCTGGTTAGCAGCCCTCGCCGTCCCGGTGCTGATTGCCGGCGTCTGGCTACCTGGCTTGAAACACGTCGCACTGGCGCTCAACGTGGTGCTGGTGGCCGTGAGCGTGGCCGACGTGCTGGTGACGCCGTCGCTGCGGCAGCTACACGTCGACCGCCACGTTCCCGAAGTGCTGAGTGTCGGCACGCGCAACCCGGTCGAACTGACCGTCCGCAATACGGCCGGCATTCGGGTGCGCGTGGAGATGCTCGACGAATACCCCGAGCCGGGCACGGTCACCGGCGAACTCATCGTCTTGTCAATTCAGCCCCAACAAGCGCGATCGGGCAAATACACCTATCAGCCCAACCGGCGGGGCCGGGCCGAATTCGCCGCCGTGTACCTGCGCAGCGTCAGCCGCTTTGGCCTGTGGACGCTGGTGGAACGGCGGAAGATAGCAACGCCTGTCCGGATTCTGCCCGACATTCGATCCGTCTATCGCTACGAACTGCTCGCGCGGCAAAACCGGTTGGAGGAACTGGGACTTCGCATGAACCGTTTGCGGGGGCGAGGCAGCGACTTCGAACGGCTGCGGGACTACCGCCGCGAAGACGAAATTCGCCACATCGACTGGAAAGCCACCGCCCGCAATCAACGCCTCATCAGCCGCGAATACAACGTCGAACGCAATCAGAACATTCTGCTGGCGATCGACTGCGGCCGCTCGATGCTCAACGAGTCGGACGGCATCTCGTACCTCGACCGCGTCCTGAACGCATCCATCATGCTGAGCTATATTGCCCTGGGTCAGGGCGACAACGTGGGGTTCATGGCGTTTTCCAGTCGGATCGAACGCCTGGTCAAACCGGTCCGCGGCAAGCCGGGCATCAAGGCCGTGCTGCAACAGTCATTCGATCTCGATGCCCGCCGGGAGGCATCCGACTATCTGCTGGCCAGCGAACACCTGACTCGCAACTTTCGCAAGCGTTCGCTGATCATCCTGCTGACGCACGTCATCGACGAGCAGCATCTCGATACCATCAGCACATCACTGCGCTCCATTCGCTCACCACACCTGTTCTTGTGCGTCTTCCTGCGGGACCTGGGACTGACCCATCTGGCAGGTCGCGTTCCCGAGTCGGACGTCGAAGCCTTCCAGAGCGCCGCAGCCGCGGAACTATTGACCGCCATCGAACGCCGAACCGCGGCGCTCAAAGACCACGGCATCATGACCCTCAGCTCGCTCCCCGACGACCTGACAGCCAACGTCATCAACGGCTACCTCGACGTCAAGAGCCGGCTGTTGACGTGATTGAACTCGGCGCGCCACCCTTGTTCTCGCACATAGATTGCTGTCTCTCGACCAATTCGGCAGCAAGAATACGCCTATCTTGACGGACGCACTGCGCGCCGCGGGTTCGTCGCGACCGGCCATTTGCCCACGTGTCTCGATCGCCCGTTGGGTAGCGGACGTGTCGGCGTTTGAAGAGTATAGACTCAAATCCGATATCGAAAGGATGCGGCCTCGGCCACTCGCAGTGCGAGGCCGACAAGCGGGAGTTCGCTCGGCAGAGGGGATCGACACAGCCTGTGTAGGAAATGGCCGCTCACGAGGTGTCGCCGAGCTAGTTGAGGCTTGGCGAATCGCATTGTTGAAATCTGCAGGGGGCCAGCATGATTTCGGTTGAATGTGACGCGTGTTCACAGAAGTACAAAGTCAAACCCAAGCTGGCTGGAACGAACGTCGAATGCAAGCAGTGTGGGTGCATGATGACGATCCCTGTTCCGACCGAACCTCCGCCACCGCCACCGGCGCCAGAGGACGATTCCGTCTATGCTCTGCGGCGTGTCACCGACGACACAGAGCCGCCAACGGCCGAGCAAACAGAGTCAGATGACGCGGTTCCGGCTGCGCCGATTGGTGCAGTTGCCGAGACGAGCGACACGCCAGACGTCGCCAGTTCGAGCGAGACAGAGGGCAACCAGAGTGATGTTCGTCAGGCTCCTGACTCCGACATGTATATTAAAGTCCGAATGGACCGCGGCCAGACACTGAAGCTCGACTCATTCGATGCACTGATCGACCGCCTCAGAGACGGAAGCATCACGCGCTTCAATGAAGCCCGGCTGGTGAACGAACCCGAAAGGACGATCAGTGAATTCGATCACATTACCGGCCTGAGCGACGATGAGCGACTCCTGGCGCTGGAGAATGCCAAGCAACAACGGAGAAGGCGAGCTACGTTTCAACCGATCGGCGAATGTCTCATAGATCAGCCAGAAATCGAGGCGGTGTACCGGCCGGACAAAGCATATGCGACAGAACTGGCCGACGTGGGTGCCGCCGGAACCTTTATCGTCGCGTTTCTCATTCTGTGGCCCGCCTGTACGCTTGGCATGGGTCGCGGATTTGTGGAAGAAGTGCGGAGTGGTCAAGAGCTCGACTTAGCCCACAAGATCATCGTGTTCGTCGGAATTGTCACCCCCTTGGGTTATTGGTTCGTCATTGCTTGCCTCGCCGGCTTCGTTGCGGGAGTTTTCGCAATGGGCACTGCCGCCTTTTTTGGCGGTGGCATTGTATACGCTGTCGGCTTGGCGATCGGAGATTACAAAGTAAAGCAGGGCACTCTGCCTCCAGCACCACAAGATGGATTCGTCAGAAGCGAGGAATCGAAGCTGGCGGCCAACTCTTTCGGTTTCATCACACCCGCAATTCCCCCACCCACCGAACACGACGGCGATCAATCCGATCAGGCGTCAGAAGACGCGTCGCAACAGATACCGCAGACGCCACTGGCAAAGCAGATGCAAGATTGGCAACAGAAGGCAGCCAGCGGCATTGAAACGCTCAGCCCGGTCGTGGCACGCCACGCGTCGAACGCCAAGAAGACCGCTGAAAAGGCCGTCGGTCAATACGTCTCAACGATCAAAGAGGCTGACGCGAACATCGCTGGGGGCGTCCCAGCATTTGTGCAGACTGCGGGAGCCGTCTTCAGCATTCAGGTGATTATCTCGATCGTGCTCACGTATGTTGAAATAATTCAGGCGGCGCGCGCGTTGGGCGGTCGGGTGCTGCTGGTCGCAATCGGAGTGCTCGTACTGCTATCGCCCATTCACTATTTCATAGGGCGTTTCTTTTATCGCATCGGCACCAGGTTGGCCGAAGGCAGCCGCTCCGCCTTGTGGTGGTTTGTTGCCATCATCGCCATCCGTCTTCTGCTGGTGCTGCCGTTGTATGCGGAGGTGACTGGCTGGTTTAGCTTTCTCTGGTGGCTGATCGGCCTCGGGCTCGATCTGTTCTTATACGTTCCCGCCGCGGTGATTGCTGTGCGAAACAAGCAGGAGTTTCAATGATCTTAGGCAGCGCGCATGACGGACGCCGCACCAGCCGCTTGGCCGAATGCCAGCCGACGCCGTCTGCTCTCCAGCGAGATTCTCTCTATAGAACGCTTCGTGCCATTCGTCACTTTGTAGTAAACCCAATCCTGTTTCCTTGTCCTGGACGAGCTTTCGCGCGCACAACCTCGGTCGGTTGCCTACGGTGAAGGAAACTCGGTTCGATCGACACTGGATTGGATTGCCTGGCGTGGATGGACAGCCGGCCTAGCTGCAGAGGCGCCGCTGAAGTCCGGTCTTGGTTGAAATATGGGCAAGCCGTACCGGTCGTACCTGCGCTAGCGAACTCCCCAATGGTAGCGGCAATTCCGGACGATACGATCGGTGAGACATTGCGCCCGACCAAGCCACTTCATCCCACGGACACTTCAGCATGGCGACCCGACATTGCCTCCTCGCAATTGCTTTGCTCACGGTGTTTTCCGCAAGCTCGGCTCAGGCGCAAGAGCGCTGGCTGCCGTATGTCGAGTGGGAAGGCCGCGCCAGTTCGATTCGCGCGGTCGGGCAAGGGAATCTGTTCGTGCCGCTTTGGCAGGATAGCGAAAGTATTCTGTTTGCCGATCTGCGCGGCATGTGGACCGACAACGAGGCGGCCGAAGGCAACTGGGGACTGGCCTACCGCAGGATGACCGCCGGCGACTGGATTGTCGGCGGGTACGTCTTCTACGACCTGCGGCATTCGGAATTCAGCAACACGTTCCATCAGGGTTCCATCGGCGCTGAGCTGCTGAACGTCAACTGGGGATTCCGCGTCAACGGCTACATTCCCGATCAAGGGGTGGTGGCGACGAATTCTCTGAACCGGGCCTTCCTGCAAGGCAACAATATTGTCGTGCGGCCGGGACTGGAGGCCGCCTACTGGGGCATGGACGTTGAGGCCGAGCGGCTGCTGTGGTGGCATCGGGCCGGGGGTGATTGTTCTTTCGGACGGCTCGGTGGATGTTTCAACGATGTGGAAGCCGAGGTTTGGGCCTCCGCAGGGTTGTTCCACTTCGACAACAACGCGGACGGTTTCGAATCGATGACCGGCCCGCGAATCCGCACGGAACTGCGGCTCTACGACTTGCCGATGATCAGTTACGACTCGCGGTTGGTCATCAGCGGGCAGTACGAACACGACGACGTTCGCGGCAGCGTCGGCACAGGGATGCTGACGGTGCGAATTCCGATTGGGCCCGGCGACGCCAAACCGCTCAGCCCGCTCGACCGCCGCATGGTCGCACCCATCGTGCGCGACGTCGACATCATCACCAACACGGGACTCGGACCGGCCGAACAGGCCAAGCTGGTGCTGACCGGCCAGACGCTCAACAACGTGACCCTCATCGACGGCACCACGGCCAACCCCGAGGCGGTCTTCGCCGGCGCCGGGCCGGGCAGCGTCGTGATCTTCAACGGCGGAGCCGGCATCATCGACACAGATGCCGGGTTTGTGTTCAACGACGGTCAATTGGCCATCGGCGGCGGACCCGCCGGGGCGTTCGTCTTTGGCTGCGACACGGGTGCTCTGGCCGTCTTCGGCAGCCGGCCCAGAGTTTTGGGGACGAACCCGGCCAACAACGTGTTCACACTGCTGGACAACAACATCATCGCCGGGCTGAACATCACGGGCGGACTCAACGGAATCTTCGAGCCGGATAGCGGTACTCATCGGATATTGAACAACCGCGTGACGGGGGCGGCGCTCAACGGTGCCGCGTTCACTGCCAACCTCAACGGGGAGATTTCAGGGAATCGATTTACCGGCAATGCGTTTAACGGCCTGATCGTGGGCGGCACACTCAATGGTGATTTTCTGGGCAACCGCTTCAACAACAATGGTCTCAACGGAGTCTTTGCCGGCACCATCAATGGAACTACCAGCGGCAATGCTTTCAATGGCAACACGTCTTCCGGCCTGTTTGTGACGACGTCGATCTTCGATGACGTCTCGGGCAATCAGTTCGTCGGAAACGGAGATAGCGGGTTCACTCTGAACGGCGCTATGACCGGCGACGTCACCGGTAACGTCGCCGCCAACAACGGCACCGACGACAAGGCGGCTGACCACGGCATCGCGCTGCTTGGCGGCGTGACCGGAAATGTCACGGGCAACGTCGCCAACGACAACTTCGGCGACGGGATTCACATCGTTGGGGACGTCACCGGCAATATCAGCGGCAACATCACCAACAACAACGACCCCGGCATCTTTGTGATGGGCAACGTGGGCGGCAACGTTTCGGGCAACACATCCAACGACAACGCGGGCGCGGGTCTGCTCATCGACGGCAACATCGCCGGCACTCTGGATAACAATACCACGCTTCGCAACGGCCTGATCAACATGGTTGAAAATACCGAGGGTGATAGCGAAGGCATCTTCGTCAATGGCGATGTGGGAACCGGGCTGGCCATGGGTGTCGATGCGATCTTCAACAACACGTCGACTGGCAACTTCGATGAGAACATTGAGATTAATGGCGCTGTTCACGGCAACTTTGCCGACAACCTCGCCAACGACAGTGTCGCCAGTGAAGGAGTCGATATCGCTGGCCTGGTGGACGGCGATGTCGTCGGCAACACGGCCAACGGAAACGGCAGCGCGGGCGGTGACGAAGGCTTGGCATTTGACGGAGGTGTCGCCGGAGATGTGTCGAATAACGTGACCAACGAAAATGCTGATCAGGGAATGGAGTTCGCATTTGTTGGAGGCAATGTCTCGAACAACACGGTCATTGGCAATGCGGACGACGGCATCCTGGTGAACGCAGATATTGGCGGCACACTCGACAACAATGTCGTTTTGCAAAACGGACTCATTGACATGGCTAGCGACGGCGGAATCCTCGTCACTGGTGATGCGGGCACCACGCTCGCGGCCAATGCGGACGCGATCTTCGATAATCAGTCCCTTGGCAATTTCGACAACGGTATTGAGGTCCAAGGATCGATCTTTGGGAACGTTCGCGACAATACCACTGACGGCAACGGAGGGAACGGGTTCCAGTGGACCGACGTCCTAGCCGGCACCGTCTTCGACAGCAACACGTCCAACGGTAACGGGGCCGACGGCTTCAACTTCGGCGACAACAACGGCACGTTCACCAACAACACCGCCAGCTTCAACGGCGGCATGGGTTTCAACGGCGGCGCCAACAACGGCACCGCCTTCGGCAACTTCGGCATCGGCAACACCGGCGGCGGCAATACGTTTCCCTAATCCAATAGGCGCAACCTCTGCTTGAATTTCGCTGCCTGCGGTCGCGCATCCGCGCGCCTAGCTACTAACCTGGCGGCAAGATGATTTCGGGCAATGCGGCCGATCGGGTGCCTGGAAGCGGTTGGCAATCGGCGGGGCGGAATGTGAAGACAACCGAGTACTTGGGCTCTTGGGTGTGATTTCGCGTGGCGGAGTGAAATGTGCGCGAGTGGAAGAACAGCACGTCGCCCGGTTGTAGTTCCGCGAAAGTGGCTTGTTCCATCAGGTCCTGGTTCTGGGGCAAATCCGAGCGCAAGAACAACTCGTCATCGAGCCGGCTTCGATCGAGTTCCAACAGGTGCGACCCCGGGATGAGCGTTAGGCCGCCGTTTTCCGGACGTTCCTCGCCAAGCGCCAACCAGGCACTGATCAAATCCCGGCGCTCGAAAGACCAATAGCGAATGTCTTGGTGCCAACCGGTGTCGCTGCTGAAACGCGGCTGCTTGGTCATGATGCAATTGTGATGGGCCAGCGGCATGACGACTTGCGGCCCGAGCAGCTGCCGCAAACGGTTGATGAACTCCGGCCGCGTGAGCCAGTCGGTGAAAACCGGGTGGCGAGCGTGCGCTTGCTTGAGCCTTCGGGCGGTCCCGCCTCCGGGCGTCTCGCGCGAATCGGGAGCGCCGGGGTATTGCAGATCGGCTTCGTACTCGATCGGCTCGATGCTCTGCGCCAAACCGTCGAGTGTGGCTTCCTTCATCGTGCGCAAAAGCGAGCTGTCTGCCAGGTTGCGAGAGATGACAAATCCGTCGCGTCGGAATTGCTCGACCTCGGACGCCGAAAACGACTCAGCGGCCTTGTCGAGACTCGGACCTGTTTTCACAACCGAAGCGGACACCAACCAACTCTCCTTTCTCAGCTGACGCGTGCAGCGGGCGTTGCACCCGCCTGTGGCGATTCATACTCTCGCAGCAGGTCCGATTGTGCAAGATGAAACAGCACCCGGTCGGTCTGTACGGTTGAACCGACATTCCTCTAATGGATTGCAGCAACCAACCACATGCCAGATTCTTGAATCCGATCACTCTCCGCGAGGGTATCTCAACGAGGTCGCCGAAGACACTGCGACGACCCTACCGGGATCTTCCCTCGCGGGGGACACAGGCGCCGGCTCGAGGTTCGGCACGAACAACGAAACCTGAGTCTGATGTTCCCATTCGCAAGAAGTGGTTCTCATTCGCAAGAAACCGCTTTGAGACGGACTCCACCCCGGTTGTCGCTTCGGCTATAATCGTGCAAGGAGGTTGTCCATGCACACTGCCAGGGATGCCGCACGCCAAACTCCACACCGGAGATTCCGCACACCCTGACCGTCGGCACCCGTGCCCCACACCCCGCCAGCCAGCGGTCGTGACAGCGCCTTGCACGAGTTCCATTCGACTTGTCTGGCGCCATCATCAGCGAAAACAGCCTCCCTATGAGCCAAACGCCTACCGCCCCTCCGCCGACTGAACCCGGTTCCGATTCTATCTCTGCCGGGCCCGCACCCAGCGCCGACCAAGGCAAGTCGTCGGTTAGACAGGTCATGACGAAAGTCCTGCTCACCAACCTGTTGGGCGGGGCGGCTCTGTTGCTGGGTGGCGGAGCTTATTCCTATCTGGCCTCACTCGAGAAACCTCTCGAAGCGCGAGAGATTGTCGACAAGGTGTATGTCGTCGAAGTGTTTGACGTGCAGCCGACCGATCTGCAAGAGATCATCTCAGGGTTCGGCACCGCGCGCGCAGACCGTGAAGTCGTGATTGCCGCGCAGGTCGCCGGCGAAGTGCAATCGGTGCACCCTCAACTCGAAATCGGCAAGGGCGTCCGCCCGACCGGCGAGTCCCAGAGTGAACCGGGCGATCTGCTATTGCGGATCGACCCCGAAACCTACATCGAACGCGTCCAGCAGGCTGAGCGCAGGATCGCCGAGAGCGAGGCCGAATTGGAACGGTTGCAGCGAGAAGAAGCGAACAACCAAATTCAACTCGAGGAAGCCAAGGAAGACGTCGATATCTATCGGCGCGAACATGACCGTTTGCAGAACCTGAGACAGAAGGGCGTCGCCTCCGAGAGCGATCTGACGCGGACACGTCTCGAACTGCAGCGCTATGAGACGGCATTGATGACCGCCGAACACTCACTCGAGTTGTTTCCATTTCGCGGTAAGCAGATCGAGCGGCGGATCGAGACCGCGCGATCGGACTTGGAGTTGGCCCGGCTGGATCTGAATCGCACCGAGATCAAACCTCCGTTCGCCGGCGTCCTCAGCGACGTAATGGTCGAACAAGGTCAGTACGTCTCCCCGGGAGAGCCGCTGGTCCGCTTGACCGACAACACCCGGGTGGAAATACCGGTCTCGGTCACACTCAAACAGCATGCCGAGATCGAGCGCCGGGTCCGCTCCGGCGACGAACCCTCCGTCGATTTGGCCGAAAACGAAACCGCGAAACCTCGTTGGAGTGGCCAGGTAGTCCGCGTCGCTCCCACGGCCGACGAACTCACCCGCACCGTCGACGTCTTCGTCGAAGTGGACAACGAGCGGCAACCCGATCCGCTGCTGCCCGGCACGTTCGTGCATGCCCGCATTAGCGGCCCGGTGCTGAAAAACGCGGTGGTCGTGCCCCGCGATGCGCTGATGAACGGCAACCTGTACGTCGTCAGTTCGAAGGCGGAGAACGGGGCGACAGCCGAGAACACGACCGGCGGAGACTCCGGCGCCGACGCTGGCGAATCGAGCTCTGTGGCCGAGTGGCGGAAGGTCGAAGTGCGACGTACGCTGCAGTCGCTGGCGGTGGTTACCGGCGAGCTGCACGCCGATGAATACGTCATTCTCACAAACCTCGACGTCATCGAGAATGGCTCGCACGTGAAGGTCGAAACGCATCGTACGCTGCAGCAGGAACTGGAAGGCCAGCGCGTGCAATCGGCCCGGCAACTCGCCGCCGATGAGGGCGAAGAACAGCTGCAGCCGCTCAACTGACCGGCTTCGTGCTTGAAGTGCGCACCGCGGCGTTCCACAATGGGTGCAGTTCCTGCCGAGTGACATTCCGGTCACGCCGGCGCGCTTGTTCTGGACCGTCGGTCAAACTTCGAGAGGAACCGTCATGCCGGCCTCAGCTTTGCGCTGCACCAATTGTTTGCTATGCCTCTTTGCGGCTATCTGGCTATCGGCGAGTCCGATCGCTCGCGGCGACGACTTGCCGCTCGTCGACAAGGTCGAGCATCAACCGCTGGTAGCAGCGACTGAGCGACTGCTGGACGCGCTTGACTATGTGGGCGCCCCGCTGTCTCAATCCGACGCGACAGCACTACGGTCGGCTCTCAGAGATACCGACGCCGCCAAATCGATCAAGGCCGTTCAACAGGTTCTCGATCAGCACTGCTTGGCCGGCATTCACGTCAACGCTGAGAGCCGGGTCTCGGTGCTCGAAGGTCCGGTTGACAAGGAACTAGTCCACCAAGGCTGGCGAAGCTTTCTCGTCAAAGTCCACAACGAGGCGGGCATCACCCCCAAGCTCGAAGCCGAGAGTCCGCAGTCTGAACCGCTCTACATGCGGGGTCGGGGGGCGCGGCAGCGACCAATGACCGAGCAGAAACTCGTCCCGCCGGGCGAGGTCTCACAGCGTTTCCTCGACATCGTGATGTTCGGCAAACAGCCGCTGAAACCCAAGCTCTCCGGGTTGGCACTGGAGTACCGTATCATTCAGCTCTACAGCCGCGACGTCGGTCGTCGCGAAGCGCTGCTGGGTTTCAACGTGGGACAGGGGACCCAGGACATCGGCTTTCGCAACGCCGTGCCGATTCTGTTTCAGTGCACACCGTCGGTGGAGGTTTCTCTGAGCATCACCGACGTTGACGGCACGCCAACCACAGCCGGATTCGTCTTTCGCGACAAGTTCGATCGGGTCTATCCCAATCCGGCACGCCGGCTGGCCCCTGATTTCTTCTTCCACAACCAGGTGTACCGCGCCGACGGTGAATCGGTTCATCTGCCGCCGGGTGACTACACGGTCGAAGTTTCGCGAGGGCCGGAGTACGTGGTGCAGAAAAGTTCGCTGTCCGTCAAATCGGGCGTCGTCAGCCAGCGGGCGGACTTCAAGTTGAAGCGTTGGATTCATGCCGCAAAGCGCGGCTGGTTCTCCGGCGACCATCACGTTCACGCCGCCGGTTGCGCGCACTACGACAGCCCCACCGAGGGCGTCTCCCCGGCCGATATGATGCGGCACATCTTGGGTGAAGACCTCAACGTCGGCTGCGTGCTGAGCTGGGGTCCCTGTTGGTACACGCAGAAACAATACTTCGAGGGCCGAACGTCGGATCTGTCCCGGCCCAACTACTTGATGCGGTACGACGTCGAGGTCAGCGGCTTTCCCTCTTCGCACGCCGGCCATCTCTGCCTGCTGCGACTCTCCGAAGACGACTATCCTGGAACCACGCTCATCGAAGAATGGCCCAGCTGGACGCTGCCCGTGCTGGCCTGGGGCAAACAACAGGACGGTGTTGTAGGCTACAGCCACAGCGGCTGGGGACTGGCCTTGCCGGACTACAACGATCGCGGCGATCGGGTTGCCGTTCGAAAAGGACGGGCCGCCGACACCTTGCCCGACTACGCCATGCCGCCCTTCGACGGCATTGGAGCCAACGAGTACGTCGTCACCGTAGCGCACGACGTGTGCGACTTCATCTCGTCCGTCGACACCCCCTCGATCTGGGAATTGAACATCTGGTACCACACGCTCAACTGCGGCTACCGCGCGCGGATCAGCGGCGAGACAGACTTCCCCTGTATTTACGGCGACAAGGTTGGCCTGGGCCGTGTGTACGTCAAACTGCGGCCCGATGAAGAGCTGACCTTCGACAATTGGATACTCGGCGTCAAAGACGGCCGTAGTTATTGCGGCGACGGGCTGAGCCACATTCTCGACTTCAAGGTAGACGACGTCGGCGTCGGCGAGGCCGGTGCTGGAGGCAAACTCAGCCAGCTCAATCTCGATGCCCCCGGAAAGGTCAAGGTCTCCTTCGATGCGTCCGCCCTGCTGGCAGAGACGCCCAACGAGCAGACCGAGCGAATCCGCAAGCGACGGCTCGATGAAAAGCCTTACTGGCACATCGAGCGGTCTCGCATTGATGACACGCGGACGGTACCGGTCGAAGTGATCGTCAACGGTTACCCGGCAGCCGCACAGAACATCGTCGCCGACGGGTCGATGCACTCCATGGAATTCGAAGTCGATGTGGAGCATTCGAGTTGGGTGGCCGTTCGAATTCTGCCATCGGTGCACACCAACCCGGTCTTTGTCGAAGTGGGAGACGAGCCGATTCGCGCCAGCCGCCGCAGCGCCAAGTGGTGCGCCGAAGCGGTTGACGTCTGCTGGGACGCCAAAAAAGGCCGAATCAGAGAGGCCGATCAGGTGGAGGCCAAGCAGGCCTACGACGAAGCCAAGCGACAGTACCAGGCCATTCTCGCAGAGTCGGTGGCCGATTGATTCACACACGCATTTTGAGATCTGCATACTAACCCGAAGCGCCAGCGAGGTGGGTGACTTGGAATGCTTCCTGGAACGGGCCGGATCGTGTGAAGCAGCTCAAGAGCGAGTCGATGCCTGCCAATCACCAAGTTGACGCAACCGTGAAACCGGCCACGCGCTATGATCTGCATCTCCGTCACACCTGAGTCCCGTAAACTGGCCAAGGTCGACCTGCTGAACGCTTCGCGGCACGGCGACCTGATCGAACTCTGTCTCGATCACCTGGTCAAAGAGCCGGACATCACCGATCTGCTGGGTGCCGTCGACAAGCCGATCATCGTCTCTTGCCGCCGTCCCCAAGAGGGCGGGCACTGGAAAGGGACCGACGAACAACGCACGACCTTGTTGCGGCAGGCGATTGTGGCGGGACCGGCCTACATCGAGCTTGACCTGGATATTGCCAAGAGCATTCCACGCTTTGGGGACACGAAGAGAGTCATCAGCTACACGAGCCTCGACAAGCCGCTGGGCAAGATCGACAGCGTCTTTGAACAGGCCGCGAAGGCCAATGCCGACGTCGTGAAGTTCACCTGGCCCACCGCGACACTCGACGGTGCCTGGCCGTTGCTGGCTGCCGTGACTCAGAAACGTGAGATTCCGGTGGTGGGCATGGGCTTTGGCGAAGCGAGCCTGATGTTCTCGTTGTTGGGCCGCAAGTATGGTTCGCCCTGGATCTACGCCGCGCTCGAAAAAGGCATGGAGGCACATCCCGGCCAGCCGACGGCTTTCGAACTCGACGAGCTTTACGACTGGAACGCGATCACGCCGCAGACGCGGTTCGTGGGCCTGTTCGGCTACGGACCGGCCGAACCGACGACCGTGCGAGTTTTGAACGCCGGCTTTCGTGCACTCGATTTGAATCTGCGTTGCCTGCCGCTGCGGCTTTCTGAAACCGACCGCTTGGCAAAGATGCTCGACGTGTTGCGGATCAACTCGATTCTGGTCGCACCCGCCCTGGGCGGCCAGCTATTGGGGTTTGCGGGGAGCGCCGAAGATGCGGCGACCGGCGCCCAATACTCCGACTTGCTGCTCAAGCAGTCCGACGGTTGGCACGCTTACAATTTGCTGTGGCGTAGCGCCCTGCAGGCCGTGGAAACGGCTCTGGGCAAGAAATCGTCCGGCGACCGCCCGCTGGATCGACGCAACGTGCTGTTGATCGGGGCCAACGTCACGGCCCAGTCAATTGCGTACGGCATCAAACGCCGCAAAGGAATTCTCAGCATCAGCGCGCCGGCCGAGGACAAAGCCAAACACGTGGCCGAGCTGCTCGACTGCCGGCACGTGCCGTTCGCAAATCTGTACGACACACTGGCCGACGTGGTCGTCATTACCGATCCGAACATCGGCATCGGCCATCGGAAGTCGGAGTTCAATCCGTCGTATCTGCGGCCGCACATGACCGTACTCGACGTCTGTCGCATGCCCGAGCGATCGGACCTGAGCGCCGATGCCGCCGGGCGGGGCTGCAATCTCGTCGAACCATCGAATCTGTTTGCCGACCAGATTTCGGCGCAGTTCGAGGCGGTAACCGGCAAACCGATGCCGCCAGAGGTGCTCGCCGATTCGTGGTCCGCCCAAGATTGACGAGAGATCGGAATGGCCGTCCAACGCATTCAATGGACCTGTCCGGGATGCAATCGCCGCTACGCCATCCCTGCCGATGCGCCCAACCCGCGGCTGTGTCCCAGTTGCCAGTCCGCTGCGGGCACCGGCGCTGCGAACCCGGCTGCGGTTGCTCCAACGGCAACTTTGGGCGCAGGCCCGTCGGCGGCCGGCTTCGAGCTACCGCAGGTCGAGCAACCGGCGCTGCCGCAGTTCGGCGACGTCGACGCGCCGGATGTGCGGTACCGGCGGAAGTATCCGGCACTGCGAGCCTTGTCATTCTGGTACAAGCTTCTCGCCTGTCTGGTTGGCGTGGGGAGTATCATCGGTCTGTTTTCCGCGATGTTGGCCGGGGTCAATGCTGAAGCCACCGCCGAACGGACGGTCCAGATCGTGACGGGGCTGATTGTCTTTGGTGGCGGAGTCGTCGGCACGGTCACGCTGCTGGCCTTTGGCGAGTTGATCCGTGTCGTCATCGACATCGAGGAGAACACGCGGCAAAAGTGACCAGCCCAGCGGCTCGCGGGTCAGACCGCTCACTCTGCGGGCCGCCGCCAACGATGGCAAACCGCGCACGAGGCGAGGTACAGCGCTGCGACGTCGAACAGCAAGGCGAACGCGACTTGCGGCAGGCTGGGAAACACCAGGAACCCTTCGCCCTGGGGCCTGAACGCTCCATCGGTGGCAAAGTCGAACAACTCGATTGGGATTCTCCCGAAGAGGAAGACCACAAATTCGGGCACCTCTCGGAGATCGAGAATGTCCACCTGGACGGGAATCTGCCTAAGCGTCAAACAGAGCAAGACGGCGCCGATTAAGGCGCCTGTGGTCAGCACTTTTCTGGCATCAGGTCGCAGGAAGTTCTGCATGCGCTGCTCGCTCATTGAGGCTCGATCTTGGCTTGCCGGTTGTTGGTCCGACAATCCTTCAGGCGGATAATCCGTACGGATGCAACGCGCGAATGCCGGCATCTTGCCATATTTCGGGGCACTGTTCGTCAGGCAGCGCGCCTGGCCAGCACCAGTTTGGCAAACCGGTCGCCGCGCTCGGCAAAGTTACTGAACCAGTCGTAGCTGGCGCAGCCGGGCGACAAGAGCACAACGTCACCGGGAGCCGATTTCCGGCGCGCCCAGGCCAGCGATTCTTCGAGCGAGTCGGCCCGTGACATCGGTATCGCGGGTGAAACACCGGATGTTTCGATTTGCCGCGCCAATCGCTCGGCGGTCTGTCCCATGAGCGCGACCGCTTTGACTTTCCGGGCGATGGACGCCGCGAAGGCCGACAGGTCGACTTGCTTGTCGTAACCGCCGGCTAGCAGCACGATTGGCGCATCAAAAGCTTCCAGCGCGGCAATCGCCGACTCGGGTGTCGTCGCCAGCGAATCGTTGTAGAACGATCGTCCGTCGATTTCAGCCACGAACTGCAGTCGATGTGGCAACGGCTGGAAACTGAGCAGGCCTTGTGTGATGGCTGAGACATCGGCGCCGGCCGCAAGTGCGGCACAGGCAGCCGCGAGTGCGTTTCGCCTGTTATGGACGCCCGGCGGGGTGGACCAGTCGGCGCAGCGCACGATTTCTTCGCCGCCACGCATGCGAACAATGATATGTTCGCCATCTTCGAACGCTCCGTCGCGTTCCCGGTCGCTCATGCCGAACCAGAGCCGAGCAGCTCGACTCGGCCATCGAGAGACATCGTCATCGTCCTGGCTGAACACGGCGACGTCTTGCGTTTGCTGCCACTTCAAGATCGTTTGTTTCGAAAGCCGGTACGCATCGATCGAACCGTGCCAATCGAGATGGTTGGGGCTAAAGTTCGTGACGACGGCGATGTGGGGACTCGCTCCCACCTCGTCCAACCCTGCCAATTGGAAGCTGCTCAGCTCCAGAACCACGCGATCGTGCGGCCCGATTCGATCGACGACCGGCAGCAAGCTGCGGCCGATGTTTCCTCCCAGCCAGCAGCGCTGACCGGCGGCGCGCAACATCGAGTCGATCATGGCCGCCGTCGTTGACTTTCCATTGCTTCCGGTAACGCCGATCACCGGTGCTGGGTTGGCCTGCCAAAACAGATTCATCTCGGTTGTGACCGGCACACCGGCCCGTCGGGCGATTTGCAGATACGGGTTCTCGGGGGGAACGGCGGGATTGGCGACGATGAAGTCTGCGTTTCGAAAATCCTCGACTCGATGTTCGCCGAGGCGCAGCGTCTGCAATTTGCGGGCGTCAATCTGCTTCAACGAATCGGCGAGTTCACCTTTCGGGCGGAGGTCGGTCAGCGTGACCCGGGCGCCTCGCTCCAACAAGAAGTTCACAGCGCCGACGCCTCCGCCGAATTGTCCCAAGCCCATGACCGTGACCCTTCGGCCCTGAAATGACAGGAGTGGCGAGGATGAGACCATTCGATGGGCGTTTCATCACGTCGGCACTGGCGGACAAGCCGCCAGACTTCGGCGAGCTCAGTCGAGCCGTGGCACCCGAGATCAGTGGATGGAACGAATCTTTGTGGGCGGCGACTTGGTGGTCGGAATTCGTGGGTTTGGAGTCGCAGATCGCAAATGACGAGCGGGAGTGTAGAGCAAACGCATGATTCCCACGAGTCGAATCGGGCGGCGTCAAGCGGCTTGCGCAATCATGAGCGTCCCAGCCAGCCGGCCGCTTCGAGTTCTTCGCGTCCCAGCCGGCCGTCGTGGATAGCCGAGGCCACGAGGACCCCATCAATGCCCTCGCCTTCGAGGCGCTGTAGGTCGGCAACTCCGCGCACTCCGCCGCCGGTTGTGATTTCAAGGTCTCGAAAGCCGGCCTTCAGTCGTCGGCACAGGTCAACGGTCTTCACCCCTTCGCCGCTGCCGACACCGGCGACGTCGAGGACGATGATCTGCCGCACTCCCGCTTCGACGGCGCGCGCGGCAATACCGTATGGATCGGAGGTTTCCCAGGGATCCATTACGCCCATCGGCTTGCGGTCGCTTAAGTCGAGGCTGAAGACCACCCGCTCTGGTCCGAAGCGCCGGCACAGGTCCTCGACATGGCCGGGGCCGGGTGAGGTTTCCAGTCCTGCAATCAGCGCCGAGGCCCCCACCTCGACAAGCGTGTCCGCACGCGAGGTGTCACGCAGGCCGGCGTCGACCCATAGCAAGAACTCCTCTTTCGCCAGCGCGCGGAGAATGGCTACATTCAGGTGGTCGTGAACGATCGCGTCAAGATCGGCGACGTACAGGCGGTCTAACCCCAATTCTTGGCGTATGGCCAGGCAGATCGACAGTGGATCGGGACTGGGCGACAGCCGACTTTGTATGGGACGATACTCGTCGCGACGCCCGGCAATTCCGCGCACGACCACGCCGTCAAGAAGATCGACGACTGGAATGATCTGCATCTCTGCTCCCGAACGCGTTGCAATTTCACATTCGACCCATGCTCGGCGTTGCGGTCAGTGGTTGCAACCGACACACTTTGCGATTCGGCGGGGTCGAGTGTGATCCAGCCTTGGGAATGTCTGTAAGCTATGACGGCAGACGGCAAGAATGATGGACGCGCCGCAATCCGGTTTCCGCAGCGGCTGCGGAAACCGGCGCTGCTGTTGATTGTGCCTACGCTGGCGGTGCTACTGATGATTGTCTTGCTGCAGCGATATTTGATTTACTTTCCGAAGAAGGAGCCGGTGATTTTGCCGGAAGACGCGGGGCTGCCTGCCGGCCGCGTGAAGGCCATCAGTACCGAGACCGCAGACGGGCACGCACTGAACGGTTGGCTGGTTGGCGCCGAGCCGGGACAGCGCGACGCGACTTCTAAAGGGACGCAGCAGGCGGGCGGCGAGACGAGGCTGTTGTTGTACTTCTCAGGCAACGCGGCCAACCGGCTCTATCGCGTCGAAGAAGCCACCACGCTCAACGAGCTGGGTGCCGACGTGGCCATCTTCGACTACCGCGGCTACGGCGAGAATACCGGGTCACCCAGCGAGGAGGGCCTGGCTGCCGACGCACGCGCCATGTGGCGGCACGCCCTGGAAGAATGCGACGTCTCCTCCTGCCGGCAGATTATCCTGGTTGGGGAGTCGCTGGGCGGGGGCGTCGCGACACGCTTGGCTGCCGAGTTGTGTGAAGCGGGAACACCGCCGGGCGGCCTGGTTCTGCGATCGACGTTTTCGTCGCTCGTCGACGCTGGGGCCTACCACTATCCCTGGCTGCCGGTTCGCTTGTTCCTGCGAGATCGCTTTGCGTCGCTGGAGCGAATTCCCTCGGTCACCTGCCCGATACTGGTTCTTCACGGCCGGCAAGACAGGATCGTCCCCTTCGAGTTGGGACAGCGGCTGTTCGAGGCAGCCCCCCAGATGTCGCACAACGGGCTGGCGAAACAGTTCGTCGAGTTTCCCGGCGCCGACCACAATGACGTGTTATGGATAGCCCGAAACGCCTATCGCGAAGCCGTTGGAACGTTTCTCGATGAACTCGGTTCGGCCCGCCTCGAGGAGTGATCTCCTCGGCGGGCCAGACATTGCGGCGGCTACGATTCTCTGTCATCCGGCACAGTCACGGCGTCGGCGTGCGAATCGCCGGTCGCGCTCTGTGTGGACATAGCCGGGGCCTCGGTTGCGGCCGTCGTCGACCCGGTACCGTCAACGTCTAGGGTTGCAACCAACGACTGCCTCGCCTGCCGTCTGAGATCTTCGTCGAGTTGGTGCGGCATCACGTCCAGGCGGACGGGAATACGGACGGTGAACGTGCTGCCCTTGCCGAACTCGCTATCCAGAATTACTTCGCCCCCCAGCAGCTTGGAGAGCTCTTTGACAATCGAAAGTCCAAGTCCGGTGCCGCCGTACTCGCGGGTCATGGCGTCGCGCTGCCCGGGTATCGAACGCCCTTGACGGAATTTCTCGAAGATCGTGGCCTGGTCTTCCAGCGGAATGCCGATACCGGTGTCTTCGACGATGGTTTCCATCCACGCGTCGTCGCGGCGTTGGGCCCGCAGGCGGACCCGACCGCCTTCTGGTGTGAACTTGATCGCGTTGGACAGCAGGTTGTTGAGTATCTGCTGCAATTTGGTCGGATCCTGGAACAACAACTCCAACTCGGGGTCGACGGTGTAACTCAAGTCGATGTTCTTCTTCTCGGCCAGTGGCTGCAAAGACCCGACTTGTTGCTCGACAAGATCGCCGATCGAGAATTCGACCGGCTGCAGCTCCATTCTGCCGCTCTCGATTTTGGCCAAGTCGAGCAGGTCATTGATCAGCGATTTCAGATCGTGACCCGACGACTGAATGTTGGCGAGGAATCGCTGTTGCTGCACCGTCAGGTTGGACGAATCCGATAGCACGTCGCTGAAACCGAGGATGCTATTAAGCGGCGTCCGGAGTTCGTGGCTCATGGTGGCCAGGAAGTCGTCCTTGAGCTTGTTCATTTCGTACAGACGCAGGTTGACTTGGGCCAGTTCGTCGACCTTGCCGTCGAGATCGGTGTTGACGTCGCGCAATTCATCCTGCACGGTGACCAGGTGCCGCAGCATGCGGTTGAACGCGTGGCTGAGTTCTTCGAATTCATCACCAGTCCGGATGTCGGCCCGTAGGTCCAAGTTGCCGTGCGCGATCTCATCGCTGACGTCTTTGAGGTGCAGCACCGGCTTGACGATCACGTAGCGTACGATGGCATAGGCGCCCAGCATCGCGAGAAAGGCGGTCACGATGGCGGTGGTGATCAGAATTGCGTTGTTGAAAGCCAGCGTCTTGTTCATACCTGCGACGGGGAAGGAGATCTTCACCATCCCCATCAGGTCGCCCTCAGCGAAGGTGTCCGGCAGCATACCTTGAGCGCGATGGCACTTGATGCACGACTGCTCTCCGCGGAGCGCCCCGTAGTAGTGATACTCGCCGATCTCATCATGAATAATGATGACCTCGTTCGCACCTAGCTCTATCTTGGCCAGCGCGTCGTGTCCTTCCAGGTCGGTTGGTCGGAACGTCGCATCCTGCACGCTGTCGCCGACTTTCACGAGGCCGTAGCTGTATTCGTCGAGCTCTGCCGGCTTGAACGCCTGTTCGAACTCCTCGATCACCGCTTGGAATGCGGACAGGGACTCGGAGCCCTTCCAATGTTCGTACGTCATCACTGAGGAAACGAGGTGCTGCGCGGTTGTGCGGTGCTGATCCCGGATGAGCTTCTTGTTGAGGTGCGCGTAGAAGTAAAAACTGGTGGTAATCAGCAGCAATAGACCGCTGCCGAGCAGAAAGCGGCACTTCCGCTCCAGGCTGGTTTCGCCGAGCAACTTCTTAATCGTGCGATACGACATGCCGCCTATACTACAGCATTTTTCGATCCGCGGGGTAAGGGCAATTCCCAGACCGGCGGCTTGGCTGAAGCTCGAAGGTCAGTTGCCGTCCAGGGTTCTCACCACCAACCGGATCGTCCGCATCCGTTGGGCAACTTAGCCTCCTTAAAGTTGCAGATCGATGAGGTCGGCAAAACGACAGTTGTCGACTTCAGTCGATTTACCTATGTTTACCGGGAGTCTCTACTTTTCCAGCAGCGTCAGGAGCATCGAATGTCGACCACAGCCCCCGCCCAGGATTTCAAAGTTGCCGATATCAGCCTTACGGAATGGGGCCGCAAAGAAATCGAAATGGCCGAGAACGAGATGCCCGGCCTGATGGCACTGCGCGACAAATACGGTGACTCGAAGCCGCTGCAAGACGCCCGGATTGCCGGCTGCCTGCACATGACCATTCAGACGGCCGTCTTGATTGAGACGCTGACAGCACTGGGGGCCGAAGTTCGCTGGTCCAGCTGCAATATTTTCTCGACTCAGGATCACGCCGCCGCCGCTATTGCCACCACCGGCGTGCCGGTCTTCGCCTGGAAAGGCATGAACGATCAAGAGTTCGACTGGTGCATCGAACAGACCATTCACTGGCCCGATGGACAGCCGCTCAACATGATTCTCGACGATGGCGGCGACTTGACCGCCATGGTGCACGACAGGTTCCCGGAATTGCTCAAGGGGATCAAAGGCATCACCGAAGAGACGACCACCGGCATTCACCGGCTGCACATGATGCACAAGGAAGGCCGCTTGGGCGTGCCGACCATCAACGTCAACGACTCGGTCACCAAGAGCAAGTTCGACAACCTGTACGGCTGCCGCGAGTCGCTCGCCGACGGCATCAAGCGCGCCACCGACATCATGGTGGCCGGCAAGGTCGTGGTCGTGTGCGGCTACGGCGACGTTGGCAAAGGTTGTGCCGATGCCATGAAGGGCCTGGGCGCCCGGGTGATCGTCACCGAGATCGATCCCATTTGCGCGCTGCAGGCGGCAATGGAAGGCTACCAGGTTACGACGATGGAAGAAGCCGCTCCGCTCGGCGATATCTTCGTGACGGCAACGGGCAACTGCGACGTGATTCGCGGTGAGCACCTGGACCAGATGAAGCACGAGTCCATCGTCTGCAACATCGGCCACTTCGATACCGAGATCGACATCGCCTACCTCAAGAACCGCTCCGACGTCGAGTTGGTCAACGTCAAGCCGCAGGTCGACAAGTTCGTCTATCCAGACGGCAAGGCGCTCATCGTGCTCGCCGAAGGACGCCTGGTCAACTTGGGCTGCGCGACGGGCCATCCGTCGTTTGTGATGTCCAACAGCTTCACCAACCAGGTGCTGGGGCAACTGGCCCTCTGGGGTGATCCGGACAAGTTCGAGATCGGCGTGCACATGCTGCCCAAAGAACTCGACGAAGAAGTCGCCCGGCTGCACCTCGCCAAGCTCGGCGTCAAGCTGACAACGCTGACCCAGCAACAGGCGGACTACATCGGCGTCGAAGTCAAGGGCCCCTTCAAGCCGGAATACTACCGGTACTAAGGATCCATGTCCGCGTGTGTGGGTGCCACGGCTCGAACCGAGTTCGCGCGGGTGCCACTGGCGGCTAGTCCGCCAGTGCAAGCGCTCGCAAGGTCTGTGACCTCGAACGCCCCGACTCGACTTCGTGAATGCCGATGCACGCTGCGCGAACAATGCGCAAACCACGCAATCTGTGACGATTTGCAATGGCGTTCCATCGCGGCAATGACTAGGCTCACCAAAGATGAGACATCCACGGCGGATCGACGTTGATAAGGAGTTTTGCATGCGTTCCCCCAACGCCAGAATAATTGCCGGCCTGCTCTGTCTTGCCGGCTGTTTGTCGATTGCAGCCCGCGACGGATATGCCCAAGACTTCAAGCTCGACCTCGGAGCCTTCGTGCCTGAAGCTCGAGGAATTGTGATCGAATTGAATCGCGGACCCAACGGTGCAGGCCGGCTACGAGTCGATGTGCCGCAAAGGGGCCTGCACTTCGACACCAACGATCTGTCGGCACTCAGCGCCGACCAATTTCCATTCCTGGCTCTGCCACCGGCTGAAGGTCAACCGCCTCAACCAGGCGGTGCGAGCGATGCCCTGGAACCGCAGATCGATCTCGGCGATCCTCAAACCGAACTTGGCGAACCGCAGGCGACCGCCCCCGCGGCCGGCGCAGCAACGCAGGCTTTCGACCAGCCGGCGCCTGCCCCTTCGGTCGAGTCGGACATCGAACTCGGCGAGCCAGCCTCAGAGCCAGCGCCCCGGATCATTCCCGACCCGCCGGAACCGGGCGCATTACCGGCGCCTGCTGATTCCGAAGACCCACCCGCCACGCCTGGTCGCAGCGGATACATGGGCATCCTGGCCGAACCAGTACCCGAAACGATCGCGGCTCACCTTGAGCACCTGCTACCGAATCGCGCGGGGCTGCTCGTCACACGCGTGGTGCCCGATTCACCCGCGAGCGCAGCGGGACTCAGGCTCAACGACATCCTGGTGCGTTACGATGAGACGCCGTTATCGAGCTTTGAGCAATTGACCGGCCTGGTCCGCGACGATCAAGCGGGAGCCAAGATCCCGTTGCAGATCATTCGTACCGGACGAGTCAGCGATCTCGAAATTGAGTTAGGTGCGGCACCGCTGCCGCCAGCCGAAGCCCCGACTGCGCTGCCTGGGCAGGCGATGGACCTTCGCGGGTTCTTGGAGCCGGGCGGCGGAAACGTATCGATTCCACCGAACAACGTCGACATGTCAGCCGTCGGCGCGCAACTGCTCGACAAGGTGGGCCGGTTGTTTACCACCTATCGCCTGGTCGGCGTCGACTATGAAACGTTGCCCGGCCGCCAGTATCGGGGTGTGGTCACCCTCGCCGACGCCAGCGGCCGGATCTTCGAATTGCCCGCCGCCGGAACCGAATCCGAAGTCCAACTGCAGCTACTCGAGCAGTTGTTCAAGCTGCCATAGTCCTTGCGGGCGTGCCGCGCGACGTAACCCTCTCTAGCTCCCCCTTGGCAAAGGGGGAGAACAAGACGGAGCCCAACTGCTCGCCACGTGTGTGGTGCCACGGCTCTGTGAGCCCGTGCCGCGTCGCACCGGTACGACGCCGCGTGCAGAGCCGTCCCCCTTAAGAAGGGGGACCACAGGGGGTTCCCATACGCTTCGTGGCGATGTGGCCAGGACGAGTGCGACATGTGTGGAAGACCCCCTCTAGCTCCCCCTTCTCAAGGGGGAGAACAAGAGGAGCGGACCAACGGCGGTTCTGGGGTGTGGCAACACTTTCGTAATCGCGTTTGTCCGCATGGCAGCAGTTGTGCGGGTATACTAAGGCTCTGCTCGTAAGCTTCCCTCCTCATAGCAGGCACGCCCCATGACTCCCACCTCCATCCACCGCCGTGATTTCCTCAAGACAGCCGGCGCCGGTTTGGCGGCGCTGGCCATCGACTGGACTTTTCGCCCGCCCGCGTTCGCCTTCACGTCCCGCACACAGCAGCGGGGGTTGATCGTCGAAGACATCAAACGCACCACCGTCAAAGTTCCGTATCGCGAAATCCCAAAGCGGGCCATGGATCGCGAGTTGCCGCACTGGCGGTATTCGGAGATCTTCGAAGTTCGTCTCAAATCGGGACACACCGGCTTCGGTGAAACATTGCTGTACTACACGTGGGGTGTCACCGGCGACGACGACGTACAGCGGGTGCACGGTAAAAACGCAGCCGAGTTCATGTGGGACGACTCGCTGGGCGCCGGTTTGCAGATGGCACTGTTCGACGCGGTCGCCAAAGCCGCCGGTGTGCCGGTGCACCGGCTGCTCGGCCGGCAGGTGCATCAGACCACGCCGTTGTCGTGGTGGAACATCGACACGTCCGCCGATGACATGGCATCGGAATGCAAGACGGCCTACGAACAAGGCTACCTGTCATACAAGACCAAGGGCCGGCCCTGGTTCGACGTTTGGGAACAGGTCGGGAAGTCGGCGGCAGTGGTTCCCGAATCGTTCAAAGTCGACATGGACTTCAACGACACGCTGCTCGATGCTGAGCGCGGCATTCCGATTCTCAAGGATCTGGAAAAGTACCCGCAGGTCGACATCTACGAGTCGCCCATTCCGCAAGGCGACGTGGCCGGTAACCAGAAAATCTGCGAAGCCACCCGCGTCCACGTGGCAATGCATTACGGCAACCCGCCTCCGAAGGTCGCCATCTCATCCGGCTGCTGTGACGGGTTCGTCATCGGCGGCGGCGCAGCCCGCGTGATGCAGCAGGGCCACACCAGCGCCTCGGCCGACATGCCCTTCTGGCTGCAACTGGTGGGAACCGGTCTAACCGCGGCGTTTTCGCTGCACTTCGGCGGCGTATTGAGCCACGCCCGCTGGCCGGCCGTCAATTGCCACCAGCTCTATACACACACCTTGCTCACCAAGCCGATCGAACTCCGCGATGGTTTTGCCGACGTCCCCGACGTACCCGGTCTGGGCTACGAGCCCGACCCCGACGTCATGGAGCGGCTCCGCGTCGAGAAGCCGGCCAGCCGCCCCGAACCGGAGCGGATGATCGAGACCCGCTGGCCGGACGGCCGCCGCATGTACTTCGCCAACAACGGCAAAGTCAACTTCATGCTGACCGCCGGCATGCGCGGCGAGATCCCTTATTACGAACGCGGCGTCACGTCCGCGCTGCTGCCAGACGACGGCAGCCCGCGGTGGCGCGAGCTTTACCAACGGGCGCGCCAGGCGCCTTTCTTGACGATGGGGTGACGCCTCCATGTCGCGCGGATCCGCCACGGCTGATCCAATCCAAGCAGGCAAGCACAAGCCTCGGTTGGCGATCGCAAGCATTGCATTGCTGCTGATCGGCTTGACGTTTCTTGCACTGTGGCTGCGTCAGCGGGCGCGCGTGTTCGAGTTAAAAGAGCATGGCGCTCACTTCCAAACGGATTCTTTCTTCACTCCAGATTGGCTGGCAAGCCCTGAAGGCATTGTGGCGCTCGAGTTAGCAAACCGCCGGGTCGACGCCGACCTGGTGCACCTGTTGGCACCGCTCCAAGGCTTACGCAGCGTCAATCTGAAAGGCAGCACGGGAGTTGATGCGCTGATGCCAGGCTTCGCTAACGCGACAAAGCTACGACGGTTAACACTCGCGCGGACCGATGTCAGCGATGAGGGCTTTGCGTACGTCGCCGGGATGCTCGCCCTCGAAGAACTCTATCTTGACCAGACGGCACTCACCAACGTCGCGTTCCAACACCTGCAAGGATTGACCAACCTCAAGCGCATCACCTCACCGTGGGCACTGAGCGACGAAGGCATGCGTTACCTGGAAGGGCTCAAGCAACTCAGGTTTCTGTCGCTTACAGACACATCTGCGTCGGACGAGGGAATGTACCATCTGCAAGCGCTCATCGAGCTGGAAATGCTCTACCTTGAGCGAACACAGCTTTCTGACGACGGCCTGCGTTACCTGACAGGCCTCACGCAACTCCGAACGCTGCGGCTTGACGGAACGCAGGTCTCAGACGCCGGACTGCAGCACATCGCGCATCTCCCCGAGCTTGAACGGTTGACGCTCTGCGACACGAACGTCACGGCCCAGGGACTCGAGCAGCTCAGTTCAGTGCCGAGGCTGCAAATACTTGTATTGGACGGCACCCAAGTGACGGACGAGGCGATCGAACATCTCGCAGCAATACCGGCACTGACGTCGCTCACGATCCGTTCACCGGCCGTCAGCGACGCGACGTTGCAACGCCTCAAAGAGACGCTTCCACATGGCGTGCTTCATCTGTCGTGGTGATTTGCCCGTTAAACTGGACCGGTGCCGTGAGCATTACGAACGCGCGAATTGAGGCCTTCTTGACGAAGGGATGATTCTGCATGTCGCAGGATGTGCCAAAACCAACCGAACAGCCGCCGGTGGCTCGCAAGCGCGGCCGCTTTGTCATCGCGGCCATCGTGGTCTTGCTAGGCTGCCTGCTCGTCGCTTCGTTGTTGTTGCGTCAAGTAACGAGCATGCGGATGAATTTGGATGCGCTCGATCAGCGCGTTGAAACTGAGCCATACGGCCCGAGTTGGATGCACCAGATCGGCGGCGGCTTCTTCGAGCCGGCCTTGCAACGAATCGTTTCCATCAGGCTGTGGGATCAGAGTATCAATCCAGAATTGGTTTCCAGGTTATCGGCCGTGGCGAACGTCCGTCACGTCAACGTGTCTCATTCCAGGAATGTCGACCTATTGATGCCGTCTGTTGGCAGGGCGCGACAACTACGGCACTTGGACCTGGCCAGAACGGATGTCTCGGACGAAGGGTTTGCCCACGTGGCGGGCTTGACCGAACTCGAGTCGATTGCGATCAGCGGAACAGCGCTCACCGATGCTGCCTTTGCCCACCTTCAGAGCTTGGAGGGGCTAAGCTCTTTGCGTGCCCGCGCCGTCCATGTTGGCGACGAGGGCATGCGCTATCTGGCAACGTTGCCCCGGCTGGCATCGCTGGAGCTTTCTCAAACCGCGGTTGGCGACGAAGGGATGCGGCACCTGGCAGCCTCGCCCCGGCTGGAATGGCTGGAGCTTTCTCAAACCAACGTGTCGGACGCGGGATTGCGGCACATTGCCCGTCTCTCGAGGCTAGAGGTCCTGCGGCTCAACGGATCGAAAGTCACTGCGTCAGGACTGGTCGAGCTGCGATCGATGAAGGCTTTGGTGTCGCTCTCGCTCGATGGAACTCAGTTGACTGAAGCAGCGATCGAACATCTTGCAGCAATGCCCGGTTTGACTCTCCACATCTACTCTCCCAAGGTGGACGATGCAGTCTTACAACGCCTGACCGCGGCGCTCCCGCACTGCGATCTCTACGATCGAACGGACGAGTGATGTCCAACGCAGCTACCGCTCTTTCTCGACGAAACAACGCTTCGAACAAGCGCGCGCAAAGTGCCCCTTCTTGACGACAGATTGATTCTACATGTCCGAAGAAGTGCCAAAACCAGCCGAACAGCCGCCGGTTACCCGCAAGCGCGGCCGCTTTGCCATCGCGGCCATCACGGTGTTACTGGGAAGCCTGCTTGTGGCTGCGTTGTTGCTGCGCAAGGTGACGAGCATGCGGATGGATTGGGATAATGGGCGGGACGGGCGCGTTGAAACTGAACCATACGGCCCGAGTTGGCTGCACGAAGTCGGCGGCGGCCTCCTGGAGCCGGTCTTTCAACGAACCGTGGCCATCCGGCTGTGGGATGAGAGGATCAATCCAGAATTCGTTGCCAGCCTATCGGGCGTGGCGAACGTCCGTCGCGTCGACGTGACTCGTTGCAAGAACGTCGACCTATTGATGCCGACTGTTGGCAGGGCGCGCCAACTCAAGTATCTGGACCTGGTGGGAACGGATGTTTCGGACGAAGGGTTTGCCCATGTGGCGGGCCTGACCGAACTCAAGTCGATTGAGATCAGCGAAACTGCGCTCACCGATGCTGCCTTTGCGCACCTTAAGGGCTTGGAGGCGCTCAGCTTCTTGAGTGTCCGGGCCGTCCATGTCGGCGACGAGGGGTTGCGCTACCTGGCCAAGTTGCCGCGGCTAGAAGAGCTGGAGCTCTCTCAGACCAACGTCGGTGACGAGGGGCTGCGCCACCTGGTCGAGTGCCCCCGACTGGAGAGGCTGGTGCTTTCTCGATCCGCCGTTGGCGACGAGGGGCTGCGCTATCTGGCAGAGGTGCCCTGGCTAAAATACCTGGAGCTTTCGAACACCGCTGTTGGCGACGAAGGCATGCGGTACCTGGCAGAGTCGCCCCGGTTGGAATCGCTGGAGCTTTCGAACACCAACGTGTCGGACGCGGGATTGCGGCACATTGCCCGACTCCCAAGGCTAGAGGCGCTGGTGCTCAACGGATCGAAAGTCACGGCTTCAGGACTGGCCGAGCTGCAATCGATGAAAGTTCTGGAGTCGCTCTCGCTCGATGGAACTCAATTGACCGAAGCAGCCATCGAACCTCTCGCAGCGATGCCCGGTTTGACAGTCCACATCCACGCTCCCAAGGTGGACGATGCAGTTTTTCAACGCCTCACCGCGGCGCTCCCGTACTGCAATTTCTACGATCAAACGGAGGAGTGATCTGTCCAACGCAGCTACCGAACAGTCGCGGAGGGCGCTCTTTGTTCGACTGATGCTGGACGTCCCCGAAGGCGACCGCTCAAGGTAACGTGATCCTCAATGTTCGATCGAAACCAAGTTGCACCCCTCAGCCGCAAGCGAAAGCATCGGTTTGCGATCTTCGTGGTGGCAGCGTTGCTGGCTTGCCTGATCTTGCTCTCGCTATGGTTCCGCCAACAAGCGCAGATGTACTACGGGTTGGAGAGGCTTGGTGTGCGGGTCGAGACGGAGTACGAGCATGTCGAATGGCTCGAGAGAATCACCGGACATCGGCAGCCTTCAAGTCTCGAGAGGGCGGTGGCGTTGTGGTTTGGCAAACGTCCCGTCGACGCAGAGTCGCTCGCCGCGTTGCTCTCATTCGATGAACTGCGTCACGTGGGTTTCGGCAGCGCCACCAACGTCGATGCGCTGATGCCACACCTCGCCGACGCACGGCAGTTGCAGGACCTGCGGTTGGCCGAGACGGACATCTCGGATTCCGCATTCGCGCACGTAGCCGAACTGAACGCTCTTGAAGAAATGAACATCGACGAAACGGAGCTGACCGACTCTGCGATGCGGCATCTACAGAACCTGTCGAGTCTGAGACATCTGAGCGCGAACTCTGTTCCAATCGGCGACGAATCAGCGCGTTATCTGCAGCGACTCACGCAGTTGGAGAGTTTGGAACTCGACCAAACGCAATTGTCTGACGAGGGGATGGCATACCTGGCAGGGCTCAAGCAGCTTAAAAGGCTACATCTTCAGGGGACGCAGGTGTCAGACGTGGGACTGCAGCACCTCGGGCAGTTGCCGAAGCTGGAGTGGGTGTCACTCTGCGACACGAATGTGACGCCCCAAGGGCTGCAAACCCTGTGTTCGCTGCCGAGGCTCAAAAGTCTCGTCTTGGACGGAACTCAAGTGACTAACCAGAGCATGCGGCATCTGGCATCCATGCCCGCCCTCACGTCGCTTCTGATCCGTCCGCCGGCTATGGATCAGGCCACGTTGAACCGTCTCAAGAAAGCACTACCGCTTTGCGATCTCGATCTGTGACGCCGAACGTTGTCACCTGCCCTCCACGATGCGACACTGCAGCGCTTCGCCAAAGCTGTTGCGAAGCATTTCTGGCATCTGCAAGACGTGTCGCTCCGATCATCACCAACCAGTTATGACCGATTCAGAAGAAGTCCCGCCGGTGGCCCGCAAGCGCGGCCGCTTTGTGATTGCAGCCATTGCCGGCTTGCTCGGCTGCCTACTGCTGGCCTGGTGGTGGTTGCACAGCGTCCAGGCCGACTTGGATGCGCTGAGAAGGCACATTAAGACTGAGCCATACGGTCCGAGTTGGCTACACGAGGTCGGTGGCGGTCTGCTGGATCCTGCCTTGCAACGGATTGTCTCAATCAGGTTGTTCGAACAAAGGATCGAACCAGAATTGGTGTCCCGGTTCTCGGGTATGACAGATGTTCGTCGCGTCGACTTGTCCCGGAGCAACAATGTCGACCTGATGATGCCCCTTGTTGGCGAGGCGCGACAACTCCGCAAGCTGCAACTGATCCGCTCAGACATCTCCGATGAGGGGTTTGCACATGTGTCGGGACTGACCGAACTCGAGGAAATTGAACTCAGCGAAACAGACCTCACCGATGCTGCCTTCGCTCACCTGCAGGGCTTGCACGCGCTCACGAAGTTGCGTGCCCGCAAAGCCTATGTGGGCGACGAGGGGCTGCAGTACCTGGCAGAGTTGCCCCGGCTGAAAATTCTGGATCTTTCTCGAACCGACGTGCGCGACGAAGGGCTGCAGTACCTGGCCGAGTTGCCTCAGTTGTATTGGCTGCGGCTATCTCGAACCAACGTCGGCGACGACGGGATGCAGTACTTGTCAGAGTTACCCAAGCTGGAAGTGCTGAAGCTTTCTCGAACCAACGTGTCGGAGACGGGCTTGCGGCACATTGCCCGGCTCTCGAGCCTGAAGCATCTGGACATCGATGGGTCGAAAGTCACCGCTTCAGCACTGGCAGAACTGCGATCGATGGAGACTTTGGAGTCGCTCGCGCTGGACGGAACTCAAGTGACCAATGACAGCATCGTGCATCTGGCAGCCATGCCGGCCTTGACGACGCTTGTGCTTCGACGACCGGCTGTCGACCAGGCGACGTTCGAACGGCTCAGCAAGGCGTTACCGCATTGCAAACTGAGCTTCTGACAAGCCGTCGATCACGCAACTTCGCAATCTCGGGCCTGCTCACTACTCGTCTGCGTTCGCCGGAAACAACGCTTCAAACAGGTCGTCGGTTCGATTTTGCCAACTGGGAACGCCGCTGCCGTCATTGGCCTGGCCACCCACCGGCTGGTAGCCGTGGTCGCGGAAGTATTGGGCGAGTTTGCGTGACGTCTCGGGCATACTCCAGAACTCGAGCCGGCTGCGGATCCCGTACTTCGCCCAATCGAGATAGATCCTCAGCGGGCGTTCATCGGCATGCTTCATCACCGGATGGATCGGCTTCAGGTCGACCATCATCGGCGATTGCACTCCGAGTTTGCCGATTCGATCGGCGTGCTTCATCGCGGTGTAGATCGCCCCGTAGCCGGCCATGCCCCATGCAACGTGGGCGCGGCCTTCGCGCGAGCGGAGAGTGCGGTAGTGCTCGTCCACAAATGCGGGTAGCTCCATTGCGCACATGCGAGCGTAGTTGTCGGCGGCGAAGAACGGTGCTTGGCGCTTGATGAAGACCGCAATGAACGGCGCCGTGCGTGTGCCTATCAGGTTGTCCAAGGTGGTTGGAATCTGCAGGCGACCGCGAGCCAGGTTGCCGTCGTGGACGTAGGCCACCGGAAAGCGGTCGGCGCTTTGTTCGTAGCCGGCGGGGGTATACACATCGATGGCAACTTCTGCAGCGAGAGCTGCGCTTTGGATCTTGTGTGATGCGATGCGGCCGCGATGCGCTGCATCGACTTCTTGCAGGTGAGACGGCGGCTTCCAATCGGGCATCGCGAGCCAGGAGACCTCGGTCTGCCCTGTGCCCATGTTGAGTTCCATCTCCTCGTCGAAGCCTGCGATCATCGTCTTGCGCGGATTGAGTGGATCGGGAACGGCCTTGAAGTCGCGGACGATGGCGTAGCAAATGCGGGCATCCGGTTCGAGTCGCGCCACCGCGTAAAACAAGTTGGTATCGGGCACACGCTTGAACGGCAGCTTGTCTCCCAGTCCAGTCAGATCGCCGCCGATGGCCAGATCCTGTCCCTCCCCGCGATAGACGAAGATCACCCGACCGTCGCGCTCGATGATCGGGAACGGACCGCTCTGCGACAAGAACTGATCGATCGTCTTAGACTTGTCGCCGGCCTCGGCGAGTTGTTCGAGGAGCTCTGCGAACTGCGTACCCTCGACGTCGGCCACATCTTCGGTTCGCTTGGGTGACGTGCCGCTGCGTACGTCGATGCGTGCGATCTCGCCGAAACTGCGCGCGTAGATGGCGCCATCGCTGAAGCTGGGCGGAGACCAGGAGAGGTCTTCAAAGACCCCAAGTCCGGCGATTTCCTGATAGCGGTTGTGATTCAACTCGGCGATATGCACGCTGCCGTCTTTGGTGAGCAGCACGAGATGCTCGTCGACGATGATCGGAAACCCGTCGCCGGGCCGGCGTGACCGCCACATGGTGGTTCCCGTGTTGGCATCAACGCAGGCGCACGTGCGGCCGTTGTAGCCATAGATGTAGCCATCGTGGTGAACCGTCACCGAGTAGCTCTTGGCAAATGAGCGCGCCTCCCAGACCGGTTCGACTCCCCCGTGACCATTGGTGTCGGTAAGACCGAGCACGGTTGAGCGATGATCCTGGTGGTCGAGAAAGATACGTCCATCATCGAGCGGCATGGGGATCATGCAAATCGAACCGAACTCGCCGCTCCCCTTGTGGGCATATTCCCAACGGACAGCGCCCGTTTCAGCGTCCAGGCACAAGAGCTTGGCGTCGCCTGCAGCCAACACGTGACCGCTGCCGTCGTGCAGGTACGGCACCGGCGACTGGTAATGCACTGAGTCGGCTCCTGCCGCCCATAGACGACGGCCGGTGCGCGTGTCGAGTCCACAGACCATGGCATCCTTGGCGCCCAATTGCACGATCAGGACACCGGAGATGACCAGCGGCGAAGTCCCAAAACCCCAGTGGGGTTTGACGCCGCCGTGGTCTTCGATGAGATCGGTCGACCACACCAGCCCGCCGTCATCGACGTCCAGCGCCGCTAAACGACCGCGCGGGCCCAGCGCGAAGACCAGTCCGTCAGCAATGGCGGGAGTGGAGATCGGACCATCTTGCGAGCCGTCATGGCCGCGATAGGTCTCATCGAGTCGATACCGCCAGATCTCGCGTCCACTGGCGGCATCAAGCGCGATGACGACCTCTGACTCGCCATCGGAGAAAACCGTCACGGCGCGGCCGTCGGCGACGGCGATTCCGGAGTACCCCCCACCCAACGGCTTCTTCCACGCGACTTCCAGTCGCAGGGGAGTGCTGGCAAAGATACTGGACTCCGCGGAGACGCCGTCAACAGACTTGCCACGAAAGCCGGGCCAGTCGGCGGCAGCGACCGTAGCAGCGCTATACGACAGCGCTGCGAGCAAGACCAGTGCTGTAAGGCCGAGCGTGCCGACTGGATGGAGGCTTTTCAACGCGCAACCCTCTGTGAGGGTGAACGTCGCGGACTAGAGCAAGTTGCTCTATCTCGTGCCCGCGGCGGTCGCGTTTCGGCTTCGAAAACGTGTGTCCGCGAGGCCGAACGCCGAACACATTTCGTAATCTGCTCTATTTGAACACGTTCCCTTGTGCTCAGTCCGTGAGGACAGCTTCCAATGCCAATAGGTATCTTACCAACCTTCCACAGGCTGCGGCGATCTCGCGGTGAAGTCCGCGGTTGTCCGGGATCGTCGGTATCCGCGCTCGGCCAGCGGACGACGACCGTCCGAGGAGCCCAGTCAGGCTGGATGGAGCCGTCAATTATGAAACGACAGTCCCCAGGAGACGCCCGGCTTGCGGTGGCGGTAGTGGTGATGTCGGAATCGCCGTGGACGCGGAGGACCCCAGGGGTCGACGTGGATGTGTTCTTCCACGATGACCGGCTGGACGGCTGAGGCGGGAACCACACCCGGTGGAGCCGGCGGGTTCTGCATCATCTGCACGACCACCTTGTCGACACCGTTGTTCTGCAAAAAGATCAAGTCGGCCGGTTGCAGTTGCCGGGCGGGACCGTGGATTCTCACGTGGGTTGCGATCACGTCGGGATCGACACCCGACTGCGTCATGGCCACCACGTCTTCGACCCTGACGGCTCCCGCGGGAGCGGCTCGGCCCAGACGGGCTTCGATTTGGGCGCGATTGCGGGCTTCGATGTCGTCGAGATTCTGGCCGATCACACTGCCGGTCAAGGCCCCGATACCCGCCCCGATGGCGGTGCCTGCCAGCGGCTCATCGACCGCGTCGCCGATGATGGCCCCCACCCCGGCTCCGGTCAGTCCGCCCAACAAGGCGCCTTGATCGGAGCGGTAGGGCGACTGGCAACCTGCCAAAGCCAAACTTCCGAGCAACAGGCCACAGAACGGCCAGCGATGGGCGGCGTTCATAACCATTCCTCACGTATGGGATTACAGCAGACTCGCGCTGGTGGCGACCGAAGACCTCGATCGCTGCTTCAGTGAAGTGTCTTCTTTTATCGACCGCCAGCAGCCACGTTCTGCAGTCGCCGGCCGATCGACCAAACTGGGGGGCGGATTATTTCGGCACTGTTGGGACGGGTCAAGGCAGGATTCGGTCCGCTGTCACCAGCAGATTACCCAGTTCAGCGATGAGCCGAAGAACTCGCGAATCAGCCATGTTTCCCAAATTCCACGCACGAACCTTTTACGTGCATTCGGCTCTCTCCTGGGTTACTCAAGCAAGATGGAGAGATTGATGAGTATCAACTGCTGCTCGGAGGTCACGGCTTGCCCCCTCGCATCGAGGGGAGCCCTACCCAGATCCCATCCAGGATAATCGTGGCGGCTATCACACCTTGTTCGGCCGTTGCATGTGGTACCTACGCCGCCGGAACCCGCTACGTTTAAGTCGGACGCGCTCTAGAAGGAGGCGCACCGATGAAGAGATGGCACGCGGAGTACTGGCGAACCTTTCGCGAGTGGAAAAAGCATTGGCTGTTGCACGTTGAAGGCAATTTGGGGGTCAACGCACCGGGCCAAGACCCTACGAAGTCGACTGTCACTGCGACACGCAGCAGGGGCGTTTCAGAAAACGAAAGGCGTTCGACTGCGAGCGGCCACGCTGCTACGGATGTCACAGCGACAAGTATCCCAAACGCGAGCCGACCTATCAGGAACGGGCATCGAGATTAGCGCTCAAGGAGGGACTGGACGATCTGTAGATCTCATTCGGCGCCCGATTGGGAACACGCATCTCTACCCTGGCCGCAATGCCTTCGGAGCACTTGTCGCGGCGGGTGCGCGGTTCCGACCTCCCAAGCGAGTCTGCTCGGCTGTGCATGCGCAAAAAAGCAGCGCGCCGGTCGGCATCGGGCTGTTCTGAATGTGGTAGAATACACATCCAGAAGCGAGATCCGCACTCGATCGAATGGATTCAATGCAGGTGAGCCCGACGCGAGCAAACCCACCTATCGGTTCACTCCGTCTACAGTATTACGCTAAACCCCGAGGAAAACGGAATACTGTAGACGTAGACGCTATCAGCGCTTTGTTGCGCGCGCAGGCAAACAGCAAATGCTCTGCAGCAGACCGGCACCGATTGTGCGTTGGTGAATCAGACACGATCGGTGACATCTGTACCGCGCCGCGATACGATCAAGTTTGAAATCGATCGCTGTCACTTTCGGGGGACGAATCATGGCCGAGCTGAACCGACGGGAGTTTTTGGACGGCGCCACGCGCACCTCTGCGGCTTCGGTCGCGGCAACGACCCTTTATCTGGGCACGCAGCCGGCATTGGCCAAAACGGCCAACGAAAAAGTGACGTTGGGGTTTCTGGGAGTCGGCGGGCGGGGATCGAGCCTGTTGCGCGGATTCCTGCAGCGCGACGACGTCGAAGTGGCGTGGCTGTGCGACCCCGATTCTCGCCGTAATGCCAACCTCTCCGAGTCGGTCCGCGAGGCGACGGGCAAAACGCCGCAGCGCGTTCAAGACTATCGCCGGGTGCTCGACGATCCGAGTGTCGACGCGGTGGTGGTGGCCACTCCCGATCACTGGCACAGCCCGCTAACGGTCTTCGCCTGCCAAGCGGGCAAGGACGTCTACGTCGAGAAGCCGCTGTCGCACAACATTTGGGAGGGCCGCAAAGCGGTCGAGGCGGCGCGCAAGTACAACCGCGTCGTGCAAGTCGGCACACAAAACCGCAGCGGCGACTACAACCTCCAGGCGATCGACTACATCACCAGCGGCAAGTTGGGACGGATTCCACTGGTCAAGGTCTGTAACCTGAAACCGGGCGGGCCGTATCGTGCGCCTGCCGAGCAACCGGTGCCGCCCGAGGTCGATTACAACCTGTGGCTGGGACCAGCCCAGCAACAGGCCTTCAGCGAAGGACACTTCCACAATAATTGGCACTACTACTGGGAGTACTCCGGCGGCGACATGGCCAACGACGGCGTGCATCAACTCGATTTGGCCCGCTGGGTCATCGGCAAGGCATTTCCAGAGAGCGCCTACTGTCACGGCGGCAACTTCGCCTTCGATGAAGACGACAACGAAACCCCCGACACGCAGACCGCCACCTACAACTTCGGCGACATGCAGCTCATCTACGAGCAAATCGGCTACGGCGACACGATTCGCAAGACCGATAACGGCGTCCGTAACAGCGACATGTTTCCGTACTGGCTGCAGAACTCGACGCGGATCGAGCTGTACGGGACCGAAGGCTTGATGCTGCTGGGCCGACACGGGGGCGGCTGGCAGGTGTTTACCAAGACGCATCAGCGCAAGCCGCAAGTGGTCGAACAGCACTACGGCCGAATGCCAAACGCCGAGCACTTCGGCAACTTCATCGATTGCATTCGCACCCGCAAGACGCCCAACGCCGACGTGGAAGAAGGGCACCAAAGCGCCGTACTCGTTCACCTGGCCAACATTTCCTACCGGCTGGGCGGCAGGCAGCTCAACTTCGACGCGGAAACAGAAACCTTCACCGGCGACGCGGAAGCCAACCAGTATCTGCGCCGCGAACAGCGCCAGGAATTCGCGATTCCAGACGTCGTTTGAGAAATTCAGAACTAAAGCGCTGACCCAAGCCCGGCCGTGGCCAAGGCCGGGCTTCTCGCGCGACACACAAAGACCAGGTTCAATCATGGACAAAATCAAATACGGTCAGATCGGCGTCGGACACGCTCACGCCAGCAAGATTTCCGTCTATCGCGAATCGCCGGAGTTCGATGTCGTGGGCGTCGTCGAACCGGATCCGGAATTGCGCCGTCGGGCCGCTTCGCAGCAGGCGTACGAAGGCCTGCGGTTCATTACCCAGGAAGAGCTGCTCAACACGCCCGGGCTGAAGGTCGTGGGTGTGGAGACCCGCGTCCGCGATCTGCTCGATACGGCCGAAACCTGTGTGAACGCGGGCCTGCACATCCATCTCGATAAGCCAGCCGGCGAATCGCTGCCACAGTTCAAACGCGTTCTCGACACGGCAGCCAGTAAGCACTTGCTCGTCCAGATGGGCTACATGTACCGCTACAGCCCCGCCGTCCTGTTACTGCACGAGTTCCTCCGCAAAGGCTGGCTGGGTGAGCCGTTCGAAGTCCACACAGTGATGAGCAAAGTCGTTTCCGGCGACAAACGGAAACAGTTCGCCGAGTACCCCGGCGGGACGATGTTCGAACTCGGCTGCCACATCACCGATCTTGTCTTGGGTGTATTGGGCGAGCCGCAAGAAGTGCACGCGTTTACTCAGAATGCGTCGCAAAAGCACCAGGATGGGCTGTTGGACAATATGCTGGCCGTGCTGAGGTATCCGGATGCGATTGCCAGCATCAAGTCGAGCGTGATGGAAGTCGAAGGCTTCGCACGCCGGCACTTTGTGGTGTGCGGCAGCGAAGGTACGTTTCATATCCAGCCGCTGGATGCACCGAACGTGCGGGTCGCCTTGTCGATGAAACGGGGCAAGTATTCGAAGGGCTACCAGGACGTGAAGTTCGGCGACTACCGACGCTACGTGGCTGATGCCGCCGACATGGCCAAGATCATCCGCGAAGAGAAAGAGGCCGACTACTCATACGACCACGACTACGCAGTGCAAAAGACGGTGCTGCAGGCATGTGGTCTGCCGACGAGTTGAGCCATGTCTTCCATCGAGCGGATCCACGCCCGCGAGGTTTTTGACAGCCGGGGCCGGCCCACCGTCGAAGTCGAGGTGACCTGTCGCGGTTCCGGGACCGGTCGTGCGATCGTCCCCAGTGGGGCCAGCACTGGACGTTACGAAGCGCTCGAGTTGCGTGACGGCGACCGAGAGCGTTTGGACGGACGAGGAGTGCGGCGCGCCGTCGCCGCCGTTGTCGGCGAGATCTCGGCGGCGCTGATTGGTTTCGACGCATCCGACCAACAATCGATCGACCGCCGCCTCTGCGAACTGGATGGGACCGAGAACAAGTCGCGACTCGGCGCCAACGCCTTATTGGGCGTCTCATTGGCTGCCGCGCATGCAGCGGCCAATGCCCAATCCACTCCGTTGGTCCAGCATCTGAGCCATCTCTGGCAACAACTGCAGCCCGGGCCCGCTCATGCCAAGACCGCCCGGTTGGGAACAGGGCTGCTGCTGCCGTTGCCGATGGTCAACATGATCTCAGGCGGCCTGCACGCCGGCGGCAATCTGGACATTCAAGACGTGTTGGCCATGCCGGTCGGGGCGGGCAGCTACCGCCAGGCTCTGCAGTGGGTGGTCAACATCTATCATCAACTCGGCCAGCTGCTGCGCGATGCCGGCGTGGAAGGCACGCTGGTCGGGGACGAAGGTGGCTATGGCCCGCGGCTCGACAGCCACGAGAGGGCGTTTGAGTTTGTGGTGGCAGCGATCGAAAAGTCGGGACTGCACCCGGGTTCCGACGTTGCGCTGGGTCTGGACGTGGCCGCCGCTTCGTTCTGCCAGAACAGTCGCTATCAACTGAGATCCGGTGAGGAGCGCAGCCTCGACGCGGATGAAATGACCGAACTGCTCGTCGGTTGGGTCGAGAGCTATCCCATCATCAGCATCGAAGATGGCTTGGACGAAGACGATTGGCCGGCCTGGAAGAAACTCACTGATCGTCTCTCCGACCGGGTGCAGCTGATCGGCGACGATCTATTCGTCACTAATTCGACCCGTCTGCAGCGCGGCATCGAAACGGGAACTGCCAACAGTATCCTCATCAAACTCAACCAGATTGGGACGCTGTGGGAGACGCTGGAAACGATTCGACTGGCGCTCGATAACGGCTACCGGCCGGTTGTCTCGGCCCGCAGCGGTGAAACCGAAGACACGACGATTGCCGAACTGGCCGTGGCCACCGGTGCGGGGCAAATCAAGATCGGTTCGGTTGTCCGCAGCGAGCGGCTGGCCAAGTACAACCAGCTATTGCGTTTGGAAGAAACCTTGTCGGATGAGGCTGCGTATGCCGGACCGCTCGTCTTCGCGGCGGCAGAAGACCCACGTTAAGGAAAGGTGGAGAATGTCTGACTATTTTGTCGATAAATCGAGTTGTACGCATCGCACGCTGTTTCCGGGCGTGGAAGCCTACATCTCGGCCTGCCAGCAAATGATGCTGAGCGTCGTCGAGTTGGAACCCGGATCGGTGGTCGAAGCGCACTCCCATCCACACGAACAGGTGGGGATGGTTTTGGGGGGCCGCGCTCGCTTCTTCGTCGGCGATGAAGAGAAAGTTCTCGGCCAGGGCGACATGTACCGCATTCCCGGGGGGGTGACCCACCGGGTCGTCGCGCTGGAAGAGGGGGCCCAGGCACTAGACATCTTTCATCCGATCCGCGAAGAGTACCTGTGAATGCGCGCGCCGGCAAACTAAGAGCCGAGAGCAGAAGGACAACAGCTCGAAGACCGGGAGCCCAGAGCAAAAGGCCCGCAGCCAGAAAGCTCTCCCATTTGGGGTCTCCGCTTTGTGCTGTTCTCTTGCTCTGCAGCGGCTGCACGGTCTCGCACAAAGTGAGCGTGAGCCAGACCGGCGAGCCGCAATACGAACAGCTTACGATGGCCTACGAAGTCGATCGCACGCGCGGTGGACTCAGCCTTGTCTCGCTCGAGCCGATCCAGCCAGCCGGCGAGACCGAAGGTGAGCCGGCAACCTCCACTGACGTCGATTGGAATTCGGCACGGCTGAGCGTTGAGTACCCGCATCCCGGCGGAGATCCCGACATTGCGCAGATTCGCCTGCATGTGTCGAAGCACTCCCACCCGAGCAACGACGGCTTGGGCGGCGGGCCGGTGGGCCACCAATTCGACAGCCCAATTGCACTGGTAAGCTGGACAGTCGAGAGCACAGACCTCGAATCGGACCCACCGGGCAAAGCTAAATTGCGACTCGATTCGACGTTGGCCCCAGACGAAGCCAATGAAGAAGTCTGGGTGCTCGACCTACCGAAACGTGAATTGGACCTACTGCTGTTCGATTTGGCAGGCACCGGATACTTCGAGGATCAGACCCGGCCAAGGGGACTCGCCCAACTCGAAGTGACGATCGACGGCGGGCATACGGCCAAGATCTGGACGCCGGAACCGCGCCTCGACGATTTGGTCGCACGCGTCTATCGCGACGGCCGAGCAGAGGGCTTCATCGCGAGTACCCAGCCGGAAGTCGATGGCGCCGGTTGGTCGTTTTAGGCTGGCTGATTGTGAATCTTGTTCGCAGTGGCAGTTCGTCAGCCGTAGTCATTCTTGACCGTCGATGACTTCTCGACCGGCGATCGTGCGTTTCTATAGATCAGCACGTTGAATCGGCCCTTGGAGCAGAGTACGTTGGCGGGTGTCGGTTGCCCATTCGCCGTTATGGGAATAAGACGTGGAGTTGGAAGCCGGATATCGCCTGGGGCCGTACGAAATCGTTTCGCAATTGGGCGCGGGCGGCATGGGCGAAGTCTTCCTGGCGCAAGACACGCGCCTGGGTCGGAACGTTGCCGTCAAAGTGCTCTCCAGGCGCTCTGGCGACATCCCCGCTCATCGGGAACGCTTCGATCGCGAGGCCCGCGCCATCTCGGCGCTCAATCACGCACAAATCTGCACCTTGCATGACGTCGGTCACCATGAGGGGCTTGACTATCTGGTGATGGAACACGTCGAGGGCCGGACCCTGGCGGAGAGGCTCGTTGAGGGGCCGTTGCCGATTGACGACGTCTTTAGATATGGGCTGCAGATTGTCGAGGCTCTCGATCACGCACACCGTCGGGGGGTCGTCCATCGAGATCTGAAACCCGCCAACATCATGCTGACCGATTCGGGTGTGAAGCTTCTGGACTATGGTCTCGCCAAACTGCGGTCCATCGACAAACAAACCGATACGAACGACGGCGCGTTGGAGGTCACGAAGATTTATCCACTCACCGAAGAGGGCACCATCGTTGGAACGGTGCCCTACATGGCCCCCGAGCAGCTTGTTGGCGAAGCGGTCGACGCGCGAACCGACGTCTTTGCGTTTGGCGCGGTGATTTATGAAATGGCCACCGGGCGAGCAGCCTTCGGGGGTGAGAACAAGGTGAGCTTGATCGCGGCGATTCTCGATCAGCAGCCACCGACCCTCAGCGATATCCAGCCCACAGTGCACGCGGGGTTGGAACACGTGATCGATCGCTGCCTCATGAAGGACCCCGATGAACGGTGGCAAACGGCCAGGGACTTGGGTCGAGAGCTGAAATGGAATGCCGAGCAGCCAGTGCTGAACCCGTTGAGTACCCAGACCACAGCGGCCAAGTCACGAGAACGAGCTGCTTGGGGGCTGGCGGCTGTGCTGCTGGTAGCGGCGGCGATGGCGGTATTCGCCCGCTTCGATCAGCGACCGACAAATTCGCCCGCCGGTGTTCAGTTCGCGGTGGAAGCGCCCCAGGATGGCTCTTTCCTCATTCGTCCAACCGGTCAGTTCGTGTCCGTCTCCCCGGATGGGAGTCACGTCGCCATGCTGGTGAACAAACAGGGGAGCGCAACGATTTGGGTCCGGTCGCTGGCCGATATCGAAGCCAAGCCGCTGACAGGAACCGAGGATGCGCGGAGTCCATTCTGGTCGCCCGATGGGAGGTTTATCGCATTCTTTGCGGACGCCAAGCTGAAGAAGATTGCGCTACGCGGCGGCGCGCCCGCCGCTCTGTGCGATGCACCTGGACTCGGATTGTGTGGCAGTTGGGGCGAAGACGGAACGATCTTGTTCTCGACGATACCCACGTTGAGCGGAATCTACCGCGTGCCAGCCGCCGGCGGTGCGCCTGAACCTGTCGTCAAGCGCACCGACATGCCACCGGGAGTCATCGACTATTGGCCGGAATTCCTGCCGGACGGACGGCACTTCTTGTGGCTCTCATTGGATGCCGCCACACGTAAGAGCTATCTCCGCGTCGGCTCGCTCGATTCGTCCGAGAGCCAGCCGCTGTTCCAGACTGATTCGCGTGTGGAGTACGTCCAGCCGGGATACGTGATGTTCGTCCGGGAAGGAACCCTGTACGCGCAGCCTTTCGATGTGGCGGCATTGCAAACGACGGGCGAAGCCCAACCGATCGCGCAGGATGTCGGTCACCAATCGACGACAGGCGCCGCATTCTTCAGCGCCTCAGACACCGGGGTGTTGGTGTACCACGGCAGGCGTCCGCCTTCACGCTTGAAGTGGCGCGATCGCGATGGACTCGAACATGGCTCGCTGGGCGGCGTGCAGTCCTATTTGGATCTGCGCCTGGGGCCCGACGATCAACGGGTCGCTCTAAGCATATACGACGATCGATTCGGGACGCCTGATGTCTGGATTTACGATTTGTTGCGCGAGGCCCCCATTCGTTTCACCACCAACCCAGCCCCTGACTTCGCGCCGCTGTGGTCGCCGGATGGAAACGAGCTCGTCTTTTCATCGGCACGGGAAGGCGCGCCACACATGCATCTCAAACCACTGAGCCTTGATCTCGGTGTCGAGAAACTTCTCGACCCGAGCGGCACTCAGGCACCCACTGATTGGACGGCCGATCGGCGCTACATCGTGTACGCCGATAGCGATGTACGCGGGCAACGCAATCTCTGCCTGTTGCCGACTGGCGAGAAAGCGGCAGAGCCAATTCGGTTGTCTAGCGGCGAGTTCAACACCCATTCGGCGCGGCTTTCGCCGGATGAACGTTGGCTGGCATTTGTGTCCGATGAGTCGGGAAGACAGGAAATCTATGTCCAGGAACTATCACTGGCACGCGATGGCGATCAATCAGCCTCGCCGCAACTCGTGGGCGAAAAGCATCGGATTTCGACCGCGGGCGGAACGCAGCCCAGATGGGGCCAGACCGACGCGGCGATTGAGTTGTTCTTTGTCAACGCTGATCGTCTGCTGACCGCCGTCCCAGTCAACGCCGACGAGGGATTCGAGCTGGGAGAGCCTAAGATCTTGTTCAAAGTGCGGTCCGCCAGCACGACCACCGAAGAGACTTACGACGTTACTTCGGATGGACAGCGCTTTCTCGTGCAAGAGTCGGTCGGCGGGCCAATGTCCATGCGACTGACGGTCGAACAGAACTGGATGTCTGCGCTGAGCGATCCGTAGTTTGGCGAACTTGCTGTCGCACCTCGAACACAATCCGCTGTGAGAGAGTTCTGGTCTGTGGGGACGCGCTGGCGAACGCCTCGAAGTGAGTACGCTCCCGTATGGCCGCCACACACGCGGAACGCTACCATCGACATTTGCACAGGCACACTGTTCTGTCGCGATTACGCGAATTCAGCAGCTGGCCATCGATTTTCGGGACCTCGTCGCGATGCCGAACGTTGCTTTCACTTCGAATCTCAGGCGGCATCTGGATTGCCCGGATCGAGAAGTCACCGCCGCCACCGTCCGTGAGGCGCTCGAGCAGGTCTTCGTCGAGACGCCGAAACTTCGCAGTTACCTTCTGGATGACAATGGGGCCGTGCGGCCCCACGTCAATATTTTCGTTGATGGCAAGTTGATCGAGGACAAACAACAGCAAAGCGACGGCGTTAGTTCGAAAGCCAACATTTACGTGATGCAGTCGATCTCTGGAGGCTGAGGAGCAAGCAACGATGAGCGAGCGAATCTACGTCGGAACACGCAAGGGGCTGTTCGCGTTGACGCGCAAGTCGGAATCCGATCCCACACAGTGGGACATCGAGTGCCTGGGATTCTTGGGCGACCCGGTCTCAGCGGTTCTGTCCGACCGTCGCGATGGTGCTTTGTATGCGGCGCTCGAACTCGGTCACTTCGGCGTCAAGCTGCATCGCTCCGAGGATCACGGGAGAACTTGGAACGAGATTGAGCCGCCGCAGTTTGAAGGAGAGGAGCATCCCACCCCGGAAACGTTCGACCAACCAGTCGATTACAAGGGTCCGACTGTCGATTCCATCTGGGCATTAGAATCCGCCGGTGGCGACCAACCGGGCGCACTCTGGGCAGGGACGGTCTCCGGGGGATTGTTCCGCTCCGAAAACCGGGGCGAATCGTGGACCCTCGATAAGGCGTTCTGGGCGGCCTTCGAACCGGAAAAGCGGCAGGGCCCGCCGCCGTATGAGAAACCGGCCATCAACTCAGTCCTGGTCGATCCCCGCGATAGCCACAAGCTTGTGCTGGGCGCCAGTAGCGGCGTCTGGAAGTCTGAGGATGGGGGACACAGCTGGCGCGTGGGAGGACCGGGCATGTACATGGAGCCGCTGCCTCCCGAGATTGCCAAGAACCCCGATGAGCAAGACCCGCACATGGTCGTGCAATGTGCCGCCGCGCCCGACGTGCTGTGGGTGCAGCATCACAACGGCGTGTTCCGTTCAGATGATTGGGCCGACAACTGGCACGAGATTACGTCAATCCAACCTTCGAAGTTCGGCTTCGTCGTCGCCGTGCATCCGGGCGATCCTAATTGTGCCTGGTTCGTGCCGGGTGTGAAGGATGAATGCCGCTTGCCCGTCGACGGCAAGCTGGTTGTCGCTCGCACTCGAGACGGCGGCGAGACATTCGACGTGCTGAGAAACGGTCTGCCGCAACAGCACGCCTACGATCTCGTCTGGCGGCACGCATTGGACATCGATGACACCGCCCAATGCCTGGCCTTCGGTTCGACAACCGGCAACTTGTGGTTTACGGCGAATCAGGGCGATGCCTGGCATCAACTCTCAGGTCACCTGCCGCCGGTGTATTGTGTCCGATTTGGGTAGAGTCAAAGGCTGGACGGAACGATGAAAAGCAAAGCCGCCACAGTAGAACAGTACCTTGCCGAGTTACCGGAGGATCGTCAGGAAGCCATTCAGGCCGTCCGCGCGACGATTCTCAAGAGCCTGCCGAAGGGCTACGAAGAGGGTATGCAGTACGGCATGATCGGCTATTACGTGCCGCACAGTTTGTATCCGCCTGGCTATCACTGCGACCCGAAGCAGCCGCTGCCGTACGCCAGCCTGGCGTCGCAGAAAAACCACATGGCAATCTACCTGATGTGCGTCTACGGCAACGCCGAGCAAGAAACGTGGTTTCGGGAGGCGTGGGCCAAAACCGGCAAGAAGCTCGACATGGGCAAGTCGTGTGTGCGGTTCAAGAGAATCGAAGATCTGCCGCTTAAGGTGATCGGGCAGGCCATCAAGCGGGTACCTGTCAAGAAGCTGATCGCACACTACGAGTCGGCGCTCGAAGGTTCGCACGCCAGACGCGCGAGCAAGGCAAATGGAAAGCGGGTTGCCACGAAGGCGGCTGCATCCCCCAAGAGCAGACGCACCGCAAAGGGGGCCACGCAGAAGCGAACGGCTGCTCAACGTGCAACGAAGAGGAGTCGGCGGTAGAGCGACCGCCCCATCGTACTTCGCTCACGGAGCGACGGGTGGTGGTCGTCAAATCAGTCCCGGACGGGATCTAGTTGCACCAAACGCTGCATCGATGTTCGTACCACCACCATGTCGGGCTGCCCCACACGCATCCATCTTCGCCGCCGAAGGAGTTTATGGTGAAATGGTGCATGCTGTTGTCCAACACGAAGTGGCCGACGCAGAGGCAGGCCAGAGCCCCGGCCCACCACCAAACGAGGTTAGGACGACGGAAGGTGATGCCCAGCGACGTTAGAAAGCAAATGAAAATCGTCAGCGCAGGCAAAGCGTCTCGAAACCAGAACTCGTAAGTGTCACGCCGGATTCCGAAGGCATACAGCACAAACCCCCAAGCCAAGAGACTGATGCCGTAGTGGGCTATGCCACCGCACAGAATGAGGTATGCGAAAGGACGAAGTGCCGGAGACTTGGTAACAATGGGTTTCTGGTCGATGACGGTTTGTGACTTGAAGCTGAGCACGATACCGAGGAACAATCCCAGCAGCGTGCCCATCGCAACTCTTACGCCGATGTTGTTCGTCCCATCACGAGCCGGTGCGCCGCGGTTGTCGAAGATCCTGCACTCTGGAATCGCCTGCTGAAGCTTGTTGATCTCGGCGCCGGTCAAGTCCGGGTTGTCGTTGAGGCTCAGCCGCTCGAGTTCCTGCAGTCCCACCAACGGGGGTCGGGTCGGTGATCCGGTTGTGACGCAGCGAAAGACTCTCCAGCGTCGTCAAGTCGGCTAACGGCGCCACGTCGGTAATCCGATTCCAGTCGAGGTTGAGCGTCTCCAGGTTCTTCAGCCGTGCTAAGGGTGGCAGCTCGCTGACATGGTTTAAGAACAACGACGCACTCTTCAACTGCGTAAGTCCGGCAAGCGGCGTCAGATCGGCGATCTGGTTGTCGAAGAGGCTGAGGCTTTGCAACTCCTTCAGTCCCGCCAGCGGCGTGAGATCGCTGATTTGATTCTCTCCTGCAGAAAGTGCCGTCAACTTCGACAATCGCGCCAACGGCGTAAGGTTGATGATGTCATTGTCATAGAGGCCCAGATTTTCCAATTCCTGCAGCCCTGCCAACGGCGTCAGATCGCTGATCTGATTGTCATGCAGGTCGAGTGACTTCAATCCCGTTAGTCCGCTCAAGGGCTTCAAGTCGGTAATCCGGTTGTCGACGAGCGAGAGGCTCTCCAACATCGTCAGGCCCCTCAAGGGCGTCAGGTCGGTGATTCGGTTTGCGCTCAGCCCAAGCTCCACCAACTTTGTCAATCCGGCCAAGGGTCTCAGTTCGCTAATCTCGTTTCCGTGGATGTACAGCACCTTCAAGCCATATAGTTCCGCCAAGGGAGACACGTCGGCGATCTCGTTTGAGCCGAGCTCAAGCTTCTCCAATTCCTTCATCGCAGCCAATGGTTTCAGATCGCGTACCTCGTTGTGATCGAGTTCAATCGTCTTCAATCCCTTCAAATCCCCCAAGGGCGTCAGGTCGGCTATCGGATTGCGCTCCAGGCGAAGCTCCGTCAACTTCGTCAGCCCCGCTAGTGGGCTCAGGTCTGTGATCTCGTTGAAACTAAGGTCAAGCGTCTGCAACCCCTTCAACTCCGCCAGGGGCGTCAAGTCGGTGATCCGTGCGCCCCGATGGTTGTGTCGCAGGCTAAGGTTCTTCACTCGCTCCAAATCGGCCTGTGTGAGTTCGCCACTCGGTTTTTCCAAGGCCTCCCGAATCGCCGCCTCGATCGCCGCCTGGGCATCGGCGCTGTTGGGCACGAGCTTGATCGGCGTGGGCGGTTCGACTCCTGCGCCGCAGCCGAGCACAGAGAAGAAGAGCAGCAGAACGATCGGCGAGATTCTCATCGTCGCGACAGACTCTTAGACCCCGGCAATCGATTGACACGTATCGCACCGTGCCTCGCAAATCGCAGGCGTCGCCACCTAGGAGACGAAGCCTTACAGGTCTTCGCGTCGCCACCACACTTGTGCGTTGTCGCGGTGCAACGTCTCAATTGTCCAACGGGCGGGGCTTGGGTGCAAGAATTTTGTCACGTCGCGGACGACAGGGATGGTGCGCCTTACGCGGTACCGGTTACCAGCAGCCGCTACTACCGTCAACCGTCTGTGCTCTGGACAAACTCGATGCCGTACTTTTGTCCCAAGGCGGCCATTTTCTCGAAGTCGGGGGGTTGGTCTGGTGGAAGCGTCGCAAACTCTTCCACAAAGTTCTCGAACCCGGCCGGCTGGCAGACAATTAGTAGCTTGCCCGGTGTTTCCCCCACGTTTTGGAAGCGGTGCGGGATGTTGCGTGGCGCCATGACGAACGCGCCGGTCTCGGCCTGAATCGTAGTGCCGCCGACGTGGAATTCGAACTCTCCGTCCAGGATGTAGAAGGTCTCATCCTCGCGGGTGTGTATGTGTGGCGGCGGTCCAGCTTGGGGCGGCGTGGTCGTCTCGACGACGGTAAAGGCGCCCGCTGTATCTTTCCCGCCGGCCTTGATCGTAATCTCGTCGCCGCCAAGGACGGTAAACGTCTCACCCGAACCCGCAGCGACGTACTTGTGGCTGACTGTCATGAGAGATTTCCCGTTTCTCGGGGATCAACAGAGTAGTCGACTGTGTCCTGGGAACGTTCATGCGCGCATCAAACGGCAATCCCACGCAATTGTTCCAGAATCGTGGGATCTTGGATCTCGTCGTCTCGCGAGAGCAATAGCACCTTGCTGATGACCTCGGCCGTTTTGGGGTCGTCGTCTGCAAAGGGAAGAAACAGTCGGCCCCTGTGCTGGGCGTGTACCGGGACGATGCAGACGGACCCGCCCGGCAGCCGATGGACGACTGCGCTGCCCAGGTGCACGCTGTATTCGCCCAGTTGGCCTTTGATGGTGGCGTGCGACTTTTTGAGCTTCACGTTCTTGATGCCTAACAGGCGGCAGGTTTCATCCAACAGCGTGCTGCGCATCTCGACGGTTGATGCCGAGGCTTCGGGATCGACGCCGCCGCGATGAGCGACGCTGACCACCAGGTCGAGATCGCGCATCACCTCGCTGAAGATGCGTTTGGGTACGTCTTTCAGGTTGAGCAGCTCGTGCTCGTGGTTGACGAAACGTACGTCGTCGAACGTGAGCCCTTCGACTTCCAGCGGGGTGGTGATGCCGTAGTCGAAGTTGACCAGCGCCATCAACTCTTCGGCGTGAAACACCTTGAACACGCCGTCGTCGATCTTCCAGCCCCGCTGTCCCCACAACGCGGATGCCTGACGCGGATTGACCTGCTGGCCGGCGTAGCGACGCGACAGCGTCTTGTCCGAGCGTTCTTGCCCGGTGACGACGTACAGCTCGCGAAACACCTGCTTGAAGGGTTGTAGCCGTTCCGTCTGAAAGCACTCTCGCTGCCACTTGTCCCAATCTTTGGCGGCCAGCAGATCACATGGATGAGCGATCCGCAGCGTTTCGTTTTTCTTCACTGGTTCAAGCGAACCGTCATGTCGGCGCAGGGCTTTACCTTGCTTGTCGGCGTAGCCCATGATGCCCTCACCGAGGAGCACCAGCCGCTCCAACATCGGCTTCAGCAAAGCGTGCCTGCAAATTTGCCCGAGCTCCGCGCCGGTGAACTCGTCGCCCCGGCACATGGCCGCTTCGAGTGACTCCCGCACGCGTGATGCTTGGCGTTTGAGTTCGCGATTACGCTCGGCAAGTTCGGCGAAGGACTTCTCCTTCTTGACCGCCGCCGGCAGCGACTTGAGCGGCTTTTCGCCGCGGCGGATCGTCACCTGCGGCTGCGAGCGTTCGTCGAGAGACAACGTCATCGACACATCGCCCTTGCTGACGGCGATCGGGCCTTTGAGCAAGTCGGCCGTCGCCTCGGCTTCCATGGCCCATTCGAGTCGCAAGGGGTCGCGATATCCCGCCAACTGCGCCAGGTTTTGCAGGCCGATGTCGACGGCCAGCATAGCGTCCGGCTTGGACATCGAACTAAGCGTCTTGGCATAACGTTTGTATTCCTGCAGGACGGCGTAGCGGTCTTGAAGGTCCTTTGCGCGGCGGGCGCCCTTGGCCAACGGCAGCAAGCCCAGCAACCGGACTTGCTCCTTGAGTTTGCGATCCTGAATCGCTTCGACCAGCTCCTGCTTTTGGACGTTCCCCAGCAACACGTCGGCAATGTGTTGGGCGCGCTTGGCTTGAGCGGGAGTTGCGGCGAATCGCGCAGCCGCAGCCAACTGCAGCCAACGTTTGCTGCCCAGACGGTTGAAGGTGCGGTGAAACCAATCGACGTCGATCGCGCCGTTGCTGCGCTGGAGAGCGCTGAGCGGTGTCCGCTCCAGCACGAGCCGTTCCCAGGCGGTGAGCCGTTGGCGGTATTCGTCGTCGGTCTCTGGATCCTCAGGGTCGTGTTGTTGCCCGGCAGCGGTCGCGGCTTCGTCTGATCCCGAGACGTAGTGCATGTGGGCCAAGAACCAGTACAGCCCTTCGTCGAGGCCATCCCACCCGTAGTAGTGCTGGATAAACTGCGTCCATTGTGGAGCCAGAAATGCGAGTTGCAGTACCCGTTCCTCAGAGAATGCATCTGTTTTGACGGCCGCTTTGACCTGCCGTTTGAAATCGTCCGGTGAATCGGTGCTCGCCGGATGGCAACATCTGGCCAGATCCGTCAGGCTTTCGGTTCGGCTGGAATTCTGTCTCCAGAGAGTCGGTCGGAAACGTTCCTTGCCAATCGTGGTCAATACGCGTACGAGTGTTTCGATGCCGTAGAAGGTGTTGATGGCGGCTGCCACCTCTGTTGCCGGTGTCGGCAGATCACCCCGCGCCAGCTCCAGCTCCAACACGCGCTCCCGAATCTCTTCCAGCTTTGTTGCGACCTCGGGATGTTGTTCCAGCAAGCGGGCATGCTCACGTTCCAAGCGCGGCTGCGTCAGTGTATCGAGATCGGAGAAGAAGTTTTCCGGTCCGATCAATTGGTCCATCAGATCGGCCATGGCGGCCACGCCGGTTGCGTACGCGCTGGCCACCGTCGCGAAGGCCGGACGACTTCGTTCGGCTCCATCGACCGGCTCGTCGAGCCAGTGCCACAACTTCCAATGTCGCTCGATCTGCGATTTGCTGAACCTGTCGCCCACATGCTCCAGTGCAACCAACCATTCGTAGATGTCGCGTTCCCGCCAGTCCTCAGAGCTGTCCCGTTGCAGCCAGCTATTCGACTCGCCCGACGCGCGTTTCTTCTTCAGCCGGTTGAGGTCCTGTTCTGGAATCTGGGCCCACACGGTTTCGGTGATGTCGTGGCTGAGATCGATCCAATTGCGTGGCGGGTCGAGTTCGAACAACCAACCCAACACGGCAGCCACGATCGATCGGTACTTGAATTTCGGCGTCGGCTTGTCACCCACCAGTAGTTTCTTGAGAGCTCGTCGTGGCGAACGTCCCAACCATTTGGCGTTGTGTTCCCATTCCCAACCATCCGTCATCGCAACATAGTGGCAGGCGCGCAGCAGCTCGCATCCGTCGGCATCGCGCAGCGTCTTCGGCCGGCTCCTTTCCCAATCGAGCCAGATGTCGCGTAGAGGTAGGGAATCGAGTTGCTCTCGCGCGGGCCTGTCCCCATCTGGTGACGGGAATCCATAGTCGAGTGCGCCGAGAAGCTCCTCTCTCTCTTCATCCCAAAAGGCCAACTTGACCGGATCCTTGCGGTGCTGGTGGACCAGCTTGTCGAGATCCTGCAGCAGCTTGAACGTCACCGATGTCACCGCCTGGACTTTGCGCTTCTGGGGCGTGAAGCGGGGCGTGCGCTCTGCCCGATCGAACAGGCCCAACCCGTTGTCGAGTGTGACTTTGTCTGCGCCGGCGGCCAGGATTGCGTCGAGCTGCGTTTGCTCATCCTTCGATAGCCGCTTGCGGCTGACGTGATATTCTTGCGCCATCGCGATGCTCTCGTCGCGCAGGCGGTCTGCTTCGGCGAGTTCTTTGATCACTTCCAAGCCGGCCAGACGTTGGTTGGCCTGGCCGGCCGCTGTGAGTCGCCCGCCGCTGGCGAGTGCGTCTCGATCTGACTGGCCCAACAGCACCTCGACGATCCCTTGCCGCAGATCGGATGACTTGCGAGTGAGCAACCCTTCCAGCAGTACGGCTTCGGCTGACTTCAGTTTCGTTTTGCTCTTGCGGAAGGCTTTGAATGCGGAATGCCGGACCGATTGCGAAGAATCGCCGATGAGCTTCAGCAGCGTTTCCCGTGTTTCGTTGTCCCATTTCTTCTGGGACCTCAAAAAGTCGCAGGCCAGCCGGCGACTGCTGGGGTCGAACTGGTGGATGTACGGAACCAGACGTGACGGTGGCAGTTTATCGATGCCGGCAATCATGGCTCCGGCCACCGTGGCTCTGTCGATTTCGCACTGCGTCCATGGCCAGACAAGCGGTTCCAGTTTCTTGGGTTTGGTTGGGCAGCGCAAAAACAGCTGTTCCAACGCTGCGAACAGGTTTACCTCGTGGCGCACGTCGAGACTGCCGGCTTGTTGCAGATTGATGATCCCCAAAAGCGCGTGAACAGCGACACGGAGATCTGCGTCCCCCAGCTGAGAGATGAGCAGTGGTTGGGCTGCCGCGAAATCGGTGCATCCCAGATGATAGGCGGCCACGAAGCGGACCTCGGCCGAACCGTGTCTAGCCGCTTTCGCGGCCGCCTTGACGGATGCTTCAACGTCCTCGAAGGCGAGTGCCCACAGGGCGTGAAATACCTGAATCGGATCGTCTCCGACCAGCGATGCTTTGCGTTCTTTGGCGTTCGCCAGTTGCTCGAGAACGACTTCACACGTGTCGTTGATGGTCTTGACGCTGGCGGAATCCCACTGCATGCCCAACCAGACATTGACCGCGCGCACGACAGCCGAGAATCGCGCCAGTTTGTGATCGACGATCACGCGCAGCACTCGCCGAAACGCCTCGGGATGGGCCTCGTCGACGGTTTCGAGAATGGCCTGTCTGAGTCCTTCTTGCCGCTGGGCGGCCAGCAGCATTCTCTCCATCAACTCCCAACCGTCTTCGCGCGACGCGCTCAACAGCGCGCGGGGGACGTGCCGGCCCATGGCGCCAATCTCGTGCTCGTTGTTCGCCGACTGCCGCAGCACTTCGAATACGGCATCGGCGTCTTTGCCGCCGGCGTCGATGACCGCTGCAAACAGCCTGCCGGTGGCGTTCTCGGCGCCGCGCATCCACATGTACGCCAAATGGGGAACCGTGCTCGGCACACTGCCGATGTGCGGGCACCAGGCTGCCAGCCACTCGGGTGAAAGTACGTCGTCTTGCAGCCTGATGCATATCGCCGAGAGATGCTGCAACTCTTCAAAGCGCGGTTCAAGCGATGCCGACGGCGTGTTTGGCGCGCGGAAACTGCGACGGTACCAACCTGTCTGGTACGGTGCTGTCTTGAGATGCTCCCACGTCAATTCGACGGATGCGGCGAGCGGACCGCAAAGTGTGTCAAACAACTTGCGACGGTCCCGCTTGTTGAGAGCGTCTAGCGCCTGCATTTGCTGCTGTGTGAACTCGTCTTTGTGTTTCCAACCGTAGTAGGGAATCCGTACCTCGGACTTGGGCTTAATGCCGAGAACGCCCTGGGCGATCGGTCTCAGTTTGGCGGGCAGTTTTTCAATGCCGGTTTTGACCGCTCGCTCCGCGTCCTTGACCATCCACGTTTCGAGTTGCTTCGCCGCTTCGTCCGGTTTCAACATGACGCGCCTCGATCCGGGGGAATCAGACAACAGAGACGTGTTAAGAAGTCGCGATGCGCGAAGTCTCAACCGCCGGCCAACAGCGCGAGCCGAATGAACGTGACGCGTGAGTCGGGCTCGAGAAAGACCTGCTGATCCAGTTCGCGACACTCGGTGTCGTCGACGGACACCAGAAACAGGCCGTCTTCGAAGGCGGTCACCGCGGCCCCGACCGCCTCCTCGTCGTCGATCGCCTGCGGCTCGACGTCGCTGGCGCCGGAGAGAACCTTACCAGCTTCGACACCTTCGTCGATCTGCTTTGCCGTCAACGCGCGCACGAGTTGTCGGTGGGATTGGCGTTTTCGAAAGGCTTCGACTTCGTGCCGCACGATGCGATCGATCACTTGCCGCAACGTTGTGGAGCCGTCGCCCAATTCGGGAGGAAAGGGGACCGAAAAGTCTTCAAATAGGGGCTTGCGGCGTCCCAACTCCCTGCCGCTGATGGTCATCATGGCGAACCTCGCAGAAGCAGTCCGAGCGGTCTTTGAGAGCTGTTCGCCTCGAATTGTCACATTTCGGGCAGGGCTTGTAAACTGATGTCACCCTGTGAACGCATCAGGACCATCCGGCTGAATGATGGCGCGCGGGCGGGGAAATCAGAGAGCTGTTTGCCGATACCCTTGCGGCAGCGTCTGTCTATGAATGAGCCAACGTACCATCGGATCAACTCAGCTTCTTCCCGAGCGCCTCGGCCACTTTGCGGCATTGTTGCATTGTTTCGGCGAAGGCGGCGGGTGTGAGCGATTGGGCGCCGTCGCTCATGGCTTTGGACGGGTCGGGGTGCACTTCCAACAGCAAGCCGTCGGTACCGGCGGCCACTGCGGCTGCACACATCGGCGGAACCAGCGAAGCGACGCCGGTGCCGTGGCTGGGGTCGGCGACGACTGGAAGGTGCGTTCGCTCTTGCAGGTAGGGAATCGATGCCAGCGGGAGCGTGAAACGGGTGTGCGTTTCGAACGTGCGCACGCCGCGCTCGCACAGAATGACTTGCGAGTTCCCCTGGTCGAGGATGTATTCGGCGGCCAATAGGAACTCGTCCATCGTGGCGGAGGGACCGCGTTTGAGGAGCACCGGTTTGCGGACTTCGCCGACGGCCTGCAGCAGGTGATAGTTCTGCATGTTGCGTGCGCCGATTTGGAGCACGTCGGCGTATTTCGTGACCAGCTCGACGTGGTGCGGCGTCATGACTTCGGTGACGACGGCCAGACCGGTGACGTCGCGGGCCGCGGCCAACAGCTTGAGCCCCTCTTCTTTGAGGCCCTGGAACGAATAGGGGCTGGTGCGGGGCTTGAACGCTCCGCCCCGTAGCGCGGTGGCGCCGGCTTCTTTCACGAAGGCAGCCGACTGCATGATCTGTTCTTCGCTTTCGACCGAACAAGGGCCGGCAACGACTCCGATGTTGCCTCCGCCGATGGCCAGGTCCATCACTCGCACGACGGTCGGCTCGGGTTTGGTTTCGGAACTCGCGATCTTGTAGGGAGCCAGGATAGGTACCACTTTTTCGACCTCCTCACAGGATTCGAGTGTTTGGCGTTCGCCGTTGCGTTTCTCGCCGATGGCAGCGATGACGGTCCGCTCTTCACCGACAATCACGTGTGCCTTCAGGCCCATGTCTTCGACCCGCCGTGCCATGCCGTCCACCATTTCCTGGGTGGCGTTGCGTTTCATGACGACAATCATCGCAGTCTCTTTCGTTTAAGCCGATCGGGGGCGTCGATTCGCAGTTTGCCTGATTGACTAACCGCAGTCGGGAGCCGGCCACCACCCTGGTTCAATGAAAAAAGGCCCTGAAACCGGTTAGGCTTCAGGACCTTGGAAACTCGTTGGGATGTTGAATCACTAGTTCAACGCGTTTCTCCTGCGGTCCCGAAACCCGGGCCGGTAAAATAAAAGCTAAATCGCCACCACTCGTCGCCAAACCGACGAGAGTCGTTATCGTGGGGATTGAGGCTCATTGAACCGGACACGCGCTTAACTCCTGCCTTCAACTGCACTCATCCTAGGCAGGCCGTTCCGGCGAAGTCAACTCTGGGGTGGGCGATTTCGAAACGCTTTGGAAAAACTCACACCCTGCGATTCTGCCGAAGTCGGCTGACCTGTTGAGTCGTCGCGGCCGAGACTACCGAAGCCCTCCGACCCAGTGTTTTCAGGATACGTCGAGAGAAATCCCATGGCGGGCGAATCGGGCAGGGTGCGGCTCCGCTCGAGACGCATCCGGGCCAGCGATTTGAGCTGGCCGCTCTTCTCGAAGGCTTCGGATGGAAACGTGCCCAAGATCGCACCGACGATGTCGCGGTGATGGCAGTCGCGTGCCCCGGGGCGGGACATTGTGGAGAAGGCGATTCGCAGGCCGGCAAAGATCAGTTCCCAGACGGGACGGTTGGCGTCGGCGACATCGTGATTGGCATGCTCCTGGCCGAACTCTCGGGCGCGGTCGGGATCGAACGCGAACTCTTCGACGTCGTGCTTCAGCACCAAGTGCCCCAGCAGTACGTCGGCCCAGCGTTCCGCCCGCCGGCGGATGTGGTCGATCTGCGCGATTCGTTCGGCAGCCGTGCTTCCGGCGCTGACCATCGATCGCAAAGCGATCTGACGCGCCTGCATCTGGCCGGTCATCACGTTGTAGGCGATTGGTTCGGCAAACGACGTCTGGCGGCGGCGGTCGTAGGCGGTGAGCACAGCCCCCCACACCCGGCTCAACACGTCGGCCAGAAAGATCTCTTCGACCAGTGTGCGATAGCCGTTCCAGCCGTTTGGAGCCTCATCTTCGTTGCTCTGCCAGTCGCGGCACGCATCAAGTTGTCGCAGCCACGCGCTGAGGCGTCGGCGAGAGTGCAGCCAATACTCGCCCAAGGGATCTTCCGGCAATGGCTCCGGATGTTCGATCACATGGCTGCTGTTGGCCGAAATCAGGGCTGCGACGTCGATCGTTTGCTGAATATTCAATGGCTGCTCCGGATTCTTCACGATCTCGAGGCTGCAACTTGCAGGTGGGTTGGCTGTTGGAATCCGCAATGACGCAAATCGAATACCGAAAGGCTGGATTCGCCAAATTGCGAGCGAATGAAGCGGTTTCCCGTTCGGGGTGCCGGCGAGGGGACTGCAATTGCATGGTTTCGCGGCTGCGTGAAGACGAGTGGCTACCGGGGAACCTCTAGCTGCCAGCCGAGCCGACGTTGCAATTTGTCAACACGGCAGCCGCTTTGTCGTGCAGTGGGAGCAGACGTCTGGCTAGGCTCGCGATGGCAGCCGCGACACCCACTGGCATGGCAGCGGCACGGTTTTCGTTATCACAGCCGAATTTGCAAGCCGTCGTAGGAGAGTTCGACGCCATCGGGCAGACGCGCGTTGGTCGCTTCGTATTCGAGCGTGTGCGACACGTGCGTGAAGTAGGCCCGGCGGGGTTTGACTTTTTCGACGACTTCCAAGGCCTGGTCGACGCTGAAATGTGTGGGATGCGGCTGCTCTCGCAACGCGTCGAGAACCAGAACGTCGAGCCCATCCAATAGCGGCCAACTCTCGTCGGGAATCAAGCTCACGTCGGTGCAGAACGCAACGTCGTTGATGCGAAATCCCAACAGTGGCAGCTTGCCGTGCATCAGGCGAATGGGCCGGACCGTTAGACCGAGCAGTTCGAACGGCTCCAGACCGATTCGCTGGAATTCGAGGTTGGGAATGGCGAACCGGTGCGAGTTGAGCGCCTCGGCAAAGGCATAGTTGAACGACGTGCGAATCTGTTGCTCGACGTTCTCTTCGCAATGCAGCACGATAGGCGTGCCGATTCGAAACCCGCAGATCCGCAGATCATCCAGGCCGAAAATGTGGTCGGCGTGGCTGTGCGTGTAGACGGCCGCGTGCACGTCGTGAACCTTCTCGCGCACCAGCTGCAGCCGCAGTTCGGGCGGCGTGTCGATCACGAAGTCGCCCTGGGGGGCCCGCACCAGCACTCCCGTCCGCGTGCGCTGATTGCGAGGATTGCTCGAGGTGCAGACGTCGCAAAAGCAGCCGATGACCGGAACGCCAACGCTTGTCCCTGTTCCCAGCAGAACGATATGAGGTTCCGTTGGCGCGTCGCTCATCAAATATCGATCATCAAGGGGCTGAACGGGCAGCCGGCAGGATCAAGAGTTGACCGACCGCTGGTCGAAGGCCGCCTTGCGCAGCGATTACCCATCGCCGGCCGCTGTTTTGGACTGTTGGACATAGACCATGCGAAGCTGATGCAACGTTTCGTCGAGCAGTTGTTGTTCGGGCTGTTCCAGGTTGCCTTTGGTCTTATCCTCCAGCACACCGAGCAGATCGATCATGTGTTTTGCCAATTCGAGCTGCACCTCGGCCTTGCCGGTGGCGGGATTCGGTATGAGCCCCAGCGAGACAAATGCCTGCGTGCTGAGCATACCGACCAGAATTGAAAAGTCGGCGGCGGGCAAAGGGGGCAGTTCGCCGGGCCCTTCCGCACTTTCGTCGGCAGGCGGCGGCTCCGCCTGTTTGGCTTCTCCGCCCTCATCGCGGAACTTCTCGTCCAAGGCGGCATCTTCCGCCTTGACGCGACTCTTCCAGTCGTCGTCGACGTAGAGTTCCGGTTTCTTTGATTCGTCCGATTCGGATGAAGCCATGGTGGGCCCACTTCAAACTTGACTGCTGGTATGCACTGATTGTCGCTACAGAGCCGCAAATCCAGCCAGACTGGCAAGATAAAACGAACTTCATGAGCGGGTCAAGCCACCGCCGAGTCGAGTCTCGATAGGGTGCAGCGAATTCCCAGTGCCGCCCCTTGATGCGACGCGAAAGGCGCGGTTTAAGCGTGGGACAACGCCTTTTGCCTCAAGGCGTGCCTGGCCGCTGAAGCGGATCGGTACGGAATGTCAAACTTTGCCGATTGTTGCATGCCCCGGGCCGCATGGCCTCGAAGATCGAGCCCTCAAACGCCCGACTCCAGGTTTCCCTCGTGACGGGCAGCCCGAGAATCCACGACGTGGTCTCGCGGAAGATCTACAGCTGCATGGGTTTGACGCTGATTGTGTGAAGTATTACCATTCCCAGACGCTGTTTACCGCGCCGACGCCGGGCTGTGTCGGATCACCTGGAACAGACCAGTTCTGGGGCCGATCGTCAAAGACCCGCGCGGAGATTGAACGGGCGCCGGAACGAGAGAAAACAATTCGGGAGCAGAGTCGAGTGCCGGAGATTGCAGTCAAGGACATTCTCGATGCGGGAGTCCATTTCGGACATCGTACGAGCCGTTGGAATCCCAAGATGCGGCCCTACATCTACGGGCGCCGCAACCTGATTCACATCATCGACATTAAAGAAACGGTTCGCGGGTTGTTGCGGGCTCGTCGATATCTGCAGTCGGTGGCTTCTCAAGGCAGCCTGGTGTTGTTTGTGGGGACCAAACGGCAGGCAGCTGAGTCGATCTTCGAAGCGGCAAACGCCTGCGGCATGCCTTACGTCAACGAACGTTGGTTGGGAGGCACGCTGACCAATTTCCGCACCATCCGCAGCCGCTTGAAAAGACTCGAAGAGTTGGAAGCGCTCGAGGAAGGTGGCGAGCTGACCGGCTACTCCAAGAAAATGCAGTCGACCCTCATGCGCGAAAAGCGGAAGGTCTACCGCAACCTGAACGGCATTCGAGACATGAACCGCATGCCCGAGGCGATGGTCGTTATCGATCCGAAGAAGGAGCACAACGCGGTTCGCGAGGCCAAGATCATCGGTGCCAAGGTTGTCGCCTTGATCGATACCGATTCGGATCCGGATACAGTCGATTTGCCGATTCCCGGAAACGATGACAGCATTCGATCCATTCGCATGATCTTGGAGCACCTCTCCTCGGCAGTGATCGCCGGTAGAGGCCAGCTACCACCCGAAGAGCCTGACGAACCAGCGGGTGAAGAACCTAAACCCATTCCATCCCTGTAGATCCAGGGATGTCGTCGAGGTCGCGCGGAACGCGAACGGAATCTGCCAGGATCGAGCGGTCGTTAACGCCGAAATGATCGCTGCGGATTGAACGTCCGGCCGGCCAATGGATTTCTCATCGTCAAATCTGTGCGGAGTGTGAACAATGGCCCAAGTGACTGCCGCTACCGTCAAGGAATTGCGGGAGCGCACCGACCTGCCCATGATGCAGTGCAAAAAGGCGCTCGTAGAAGCCGACGGCGACATCGACAAGGCAATCGAAATCCTGCGCAGCCAAGTGGGCAAGGTTCGTGAGAAACGCTCCGGCAATGCCACCTTGGAAGGGCGGATCTTTACCATCACCACCGACGACGGCGGCGAAGCCGTTATGGTCGAGATTCAATGCGAGTCGGAACCAGTAGGCCGCGGTCAAGACATCGAGCAGTTCGGCACACTGTTGGCCAAACAGCTACTAGAGGGACCAGGCGCCGCAACCCCGGAAGAGTTGCTCGCACAACCGGTGCCCGGCGGCAGCGGAACGCTCCAAGAGTACTTCGATGAACTCGTGCTGAAGATCCAGGAAAAGATTGTCGTCAACCGCGTGGCCCGGGTGAACGGCCCCGTCGGCACCTACGTGCACCACGACGGCAAAACCGGCGTGTTGTTCCAGGCCAGCGGCGAAGATCGCAAGGCGGACGTCCTCCGCGACGTCGCCATGCACATCGCCGGATTGCGCTCCAGTGTCGTCAACGCCGAGGATCTCGACCCGGCCGTCGTGCAGGCCGAACGGGACCGCCTCTCGGCCGAAGCCAAGGCGACCGGCAAGCCGGACGACATCATCGAAAAGATCGTCGACGGCCGGATGAAGAACTTCTACAAAGAAGAGGGCGTGCTGGCTTTGCAGGACTTCGCCAAGGACGATTCTAAATCCGTCAACCAGGCGTTGGCCGAGCATGGACTCAAACCGGCGGCCTTTACACATTGGGTCATCGGCGGCTAAATCGCGGTCGTGCGGCCCGGCAGTCTCGCGCAGGGATGACAGATGTCCTCAGACTCAGCACCCGTCTATCGCCGCGTTCTGCTCAAGCTGAGCGGCGAGAGTTTCTGCCGCAGCGGCGAATCCGGCATCAGCATGACGGAGATCGCCTCCGTCTCGGAACAAATCAAACGCGTGGTCGAGTCGCAGGTGCAACTCGCCGTCGTGTGCGGCGGGGGAAACATTCTGCGAGGCAAGCAGTTTTCGGCAGCCAGTTCCTCGATTAACCCGGCGACCGCACATTACATGGGCATGCTGGCCACCGTGATCAACGGCCTGGCGCTGCAAGATGCGTTGGAAAACGTCGGCGTGCCGACCCGGCTGCAAACGGCGATTCGGATGGAAGGCGTGGCCGAACCGTTCATTCGCCGGCGCTGTGTACGTCACTTGGAGAAAGGCCGCGTGGTCATTCTGGCAGCCGGTACTGGGAGCCCGTTTGTGACGACCGACACCGCCGCCGCCCTTCGCGCCCGCGAGATTGACGCAGACGTTGTGTTGAAGGGCACCAAGGTCGATGGCGTCTACGCCGACGACCCCGAGAAGAACCCGCATGCCGTCCGGTATTCGGACATCTCATTCCAGGACGTGCTCAGGCAGGGTCTGCAAGTGATGGACGCCCAAGCCGTGCACCACTGCATGGAGCACAACATCCCTATCGTCGTGTTCAACTATCAGCGCGTCGGCAACATCGAACGCGTAATCGCCGGCGAACGCATCGGCACACGCGTCTCGGCGCAACTCGAGCAGCCGACCGAAGGTTGAATCGAGGCGCAGACTCAACCTGGCGGGTTGCGACGGCGTAGAATAGTGGCACGCAAAGCCCAAACGTGGGCCGGTAGCCGCCACGATTGCCCCGACGGGATCGCCGACATGAACGTCTCGGTCGTCGAAGGTGACCTGCTCGATCAGCCGGTCGACGTGCTGGTCAACTCTTGGAACCGCAACATCATTCCCTGGTGGCTGCTGCTGCCCCAAGGGGTTTCCGGCGCGATTAAGAAACGTGCGGGTAAGCAGCCTTTCCGCGAAGTGGCGCGGCACGGTCCCATACCGCTGGGCGGCGCCGTGCTGACGTCGGCCGGCAAGCTGCCGCACAAAGCCATCATTCACGTGGCTGGCATCAACATGCTGTGGCGGGGGTCTGAACGATCGATTCGCGGATCGGTACAAAACGCCGTGGAATTGGCCGGACGAGAGAGTTTTCGCTCGATCGCCTTTCCGCTGATCGGCGCCGGCTCGGGCGGATTCAATTCACAGAGGGCCCAAGACCTGATGCTCGACGAGTTCGGCAAACTGACGTCCGACCTCGAAGCAACACTGGTGATCTTCAAACCTTAGTCCAGCTCTGGCGTTTGAACGCGGCAGACCGGGTGCCGTTCACATCTGTGCCGGCCGCACGTCACGGGCCAGTTCGTCTTCCCACTGTTCCAACAACGGCCAGTCGACGGCGCAGGTGCCGAAGTCGGCCATGTGCTGGTACTTGTCCAGCCGGTTGATGGCTTCCTGAATGACCGCGTCATCTTTACGGAACACCGGCCCGTGGCTGGGGCAGAGCCACTCGATGTCGCTGTCGCGGATGCGCTCCAGCGACTTGATGAAGTCGGGAATGTCGGAACCGTGGTGCGCGTCGATGTTGCCCACGCAGCCGTCGCGATAGATGTTATCGCCGCTGAAGAGAATGTTGTCGTACCGGAAGGCGAGTTGGCCGTTGGTGTGCCCCGGGGTATGCCAGACGTCGACTTCGAGATTGCCGACCTGCAGTGTGTCGCCTTCGTCAACGCTGCGCTCGATCTTCAGCTTGGGGAGATCGATCGAAATGCCCTGCGCGGTGATCTCGGCATACGTCATCACACGATCGCCGTCGGCGAGCAGGCGAATCGTGTCAGGATGCCCCACCGTTTCGCCCGAGGGAAGCAGCTCTTTGGCGGTCTTGAGTCCCTGCACGTGGTCAACGTCGGCATGCGTGGCCACCAGGTACTTGCATTGCGATAGCGGAAAGTCCATCTGGCGAATCATCTCGACGATTTCCGAGGTTGTATCCTCGTAGCCGATGTCGATCAGCATCCACTCGTCGCTGTCGAAGACCAGATATACGCAGCAGCCGAGGCGTCGGCCGGCTTGATAGTTCATCTCGATGACGTGCGGGAACAGTTCTCGCCGTGCAATCATTCGTGTGTACCGCTAAGCGTCTGGATCTGAGTCGAGCAACAAAGCGATTGTATTACTCGCCAGACAGCGAAACAAGCAGCCAGATTTCGCGTACCACAGGCGGTCGCCAGCTTCCGGATCGGCAGTTGGCTAGCCGGCCATGAGGTAAATCACCAATGCAATCAAGGCGGCGGCGAGTAGGCACATGACGACTACGGGCGTCCAGACGGCGAGCTGGCAACCTAACGGCATTTTCAGATTGCCGCCGTCAGTTTCGAGTTCGACCGCCAGTCGGGCGATGGCGTCTTCGTCGAAGTCAAAAGATTTTCCCGATCGAATGCGATCGGCAATGTGCCACAACGCCTCTCGGTCATAGTGGCGATCGGACAGCGTGATCGACTTGGCGAGATCTTCAAAAGAACGCGGAAGAAAACCACACGAGGAGCACGGTGTCAACGCGCCGACCTTTTCTTGGCCGCAGCGGACGCAGATCGCGAGAGTCATCCGAACAACCGAGTTTCCGTCCGATGAGACGCCGCGCGAGGGGCCTGCAGCCGCGATTCGGGTTTCTGCGGAGGACTGCTACGGCATCGCGATGATGTTACACGACAACCCCCCGGACGCCGGGATGTAGGTGTGGCTGACGTAGTCCATGACCATCCGGTCGGCGTTGAATCGCCAGCCGAGCGTCCGCACGGCACGCTTCATACGCTTGATCCAGTCCAGCGGCAAATCATCCGAGTCGCGTTGGTAGTACAGCGGGATGACCTCTTCCATCAGGACTTTGTACAGGCTCTCGCCGTCCCGCTGGTCCTGCACTTCGGTGTCGACGTGCGAGCGGCCGTTGCCGATGGCGAAACCATTTTCGCCGTCGTAGGCTTCGGCCCACCAGCCGTCCAGCACCGAGCAGTTCAGCCCGCCATTGAGGACCACTTTTTGCCCGCTGGTACCGGAAGCCTCCAAGGGGCGTCGGGGGTTGTTCAGCCAGAGGTCCACGCCTTGCACCAAATGGCGGCCGAGGTTGATGTCGTAGTCCTCGAGAAAAACGATCCGGCCGTTGATGTTCTCGTGCTGGCCGAGTTTGAAGATCCGCTGCAGGATCGTCTTGCCGAAGTCGTCGGCCGGGTGCGCCTTGCCGGCAAAGATAAACTGAACGGGTTGCTTGGAGTCGTTGACGATTCTGGTCAGGTTATCGAAGTCGTTCATGATCAGATCGGCGCGGTTGTATGGCGCGAACCGCCGGGCGAATCCGATCGTGAGGCCTTCGGGATCGAGAACCTGGCTCAGCTCGGCAAGACGGGCGTCCGGTTCGCCACGCCGCTTGGCCTGTGCCACCAACCGGCTGCGGGCGTAGACGATCAGCCGGTTCTTGAGCGACTGATGAGTCTCCCAGAGTTCGGCCGGCGTGACCGATTCGAATCCGGCCCACACTTCAGGTTCGCCGGTCCGGACGAACCATTTCGGGGGCAGCACGCGGTCGTAGAGCACGCGCATCTGCGCCGACAACCAGGTTGGCACATGCACGCCGTTGGTGATGTGGCCCACCGGGATTTCCTCCTCGCTGCGCCACGGCCAGAGTCGGGCCCACATGCGACGGCTGACTACTCCGTGCAGATTCGAGACTGCATTGGCCCGCCGGCTGAGTTTGAACGCCAGCACAGTCATGCAGAAAGCTTCCTGATGATTCTGCGGATCGACCCGTCCCATGCCCAGCAGTGCCTCGGTCGAGAGGCCCAAGTCTTCGGCCAAGGGACCGACGTGTTCTTCGACGAGACCTGAGTCGAAGCGATCGTGTCCAGCGGCGACGGGAGTGTGTGTGGTGAAGACTCCCATAGCGGCCGTTTCCCGCAACGCATCGTCGAAAGACAGGTTGTCCTCCTTCATGCGGCTGCGGATGATTTCCAGCGGTGCAAAGGCCGAATGGCCTTCGTTCATGTGGATCACTCGAGGATGAATGCCCATGGCGTGCAGCGCCCGGGCGCCGCCGACGCCCAGCATGATCTCTTGCCGGATGCGTGTCCGCTGATCACCGCCGTACAGACGGGCCGTCAGATGGCGGTCTTCAGACTTGTTCTGCTCGATGTCGGTATCCAGCAGGTACAGTGGCACTCGGCCCACGTTGACTCGCCAGACGCGGGCGAAGATGCGTTCGCTCTTTGTGTCGACCGAAATGACTACCTGTTGGCCTTCGGAGTTCAAGGCGGGTTTGATCGGCAGTTTGTCCGTGTCCAGCTCGGCATACGATTCCTGCTGCCATCCGTTGGCGTCAACATGCTGTGAGAAGTAACCCTCATCGTAAAACAGGCCCACGCCCACCAACGGAATACCGAGATCCGATGCGCTCTTGAGATGATCACCCGCCAATACGCCGAGGCCTCCCGAATAGATCGGCAGCGACTCATGGATTCCGAACTCGGCCGAGAAATAGGCGGCCGGCCTGTGGCCCAAGATGGCAGCGTGCGTCGAGCCCCACGTGTCCGACGAGCCCATGTATTCACGCCACGCGCGATACGCGCGGTTGATACTGGAGTGCAGAACGTTCTCTCGGGCCACGTTCTCCAGACGGTCCGGCGGATACTCGTCGAGCAGCAGCACCGGATTGTGCGCCAGCGCAGACCAGCGGGCCGGGTCGATCTGCCGAAAGATGTTCGTGACGTCCGGCTGCCAGCTCCACCACAGATTCTCGGCGAGTTTCGACAGCTTCTCGTGGGCGTTCATCTTTTTTGCCATCGCTTCCCTTTGGTCTATGCGACTTCCCTGTAGCTCCGGTGATGACTTCGCAGCAAGTATACCTAACTGCAGGCAAGGGTCGAGCCCAACACCCGCCGGCCAAACTCAGGAAAACCGGCCGGATTCCAGGTGGAATTGTACGATTCATCCGCATCTTCGGAACTGCCGAGGCGCGCAGGACACATGCTGAACGAAACGCACGTGCCAAGGCTGGAGCCACCCCCCTGCGAATGCACATAATGTACGAGCGGCTGTTTGTTTCGCCCAAGTTCTCCCTCTTCTCGAAGGATTCCACATGATGCCGAAGGCGAGAGCGTTTGTCTTGTTGCTGCTTTTGGGTTCGATCCACGGCCTGCAAACGGCTCGTGGCGACGATGCGGCCGCAAAACAGCTGAGCCCGGCTCAGCAGACCGCGCTTGCCGAAGTCGAGTCGCGCCGCGATCAGATCCTCGCTGTCAACCAGTCGATCTGGGACTACGCCGAGTTGGGGCTGCAAGAAGTCCAGTCGGCCGAATTACTCGTGTCGATTCTCAAAGGGGCCGGCTTCGAGGTGACAACCGGGGTGGCCCACATGCCCACCGCCTTCGTCGCCAGTTACGGCAGCGGTCATCCGATCATCGGGGTCTTGGCCGAATACGACGCGCTGCCGGGCATGTCCCAACAGGCAGCACCTTATCGCGAAGCAGTGACCGCCGGAGAACCGGGGCATGCTTGCGGACACAGCGGGTTGGGAGCTGGAGCGCTCGGCGCCGTGCTGGCAGCTAAGGCTGCACTGGAAAAGCATGGACAGGAGGGGACGATTCGTTTGTACGGCACGCCAGCCGAAGAGACGGCGATTGGAAAAGTCTACATGCTGCTCGACGGAGCGTTTAACGATCTCGACATCTGTCTGCACTGGCATCCTTCATCGAAGAATCAGTCCTGGTCGGGCAGCTCGAAGGCCGTGGTGTCGGTCAAGTTCACGTTCGCCGGAACGGCTGCACACGCCTCCGGCAGCCCGGAAAGCGGCCGCAGTGCACTGGATGCCGTCGAGCTGATGAACGTTGGCGTTAACTACATGCGCGAACACGTCAAGGAAGATGCCCGCATGCACTACGTGATCACCGATGGTGGAGGGGCGCCCAACGTCGTCCCGGCGGCCGCCACGGTCTGGTACTTCATTCGGGCCGACAGCCACCAAGACGTGGAAACCAACTACAAGTGGATCAACGACATCGCCCGCGGCGCGGCCTTGATGACGCGCACCAAACTGTCGGTTCAGGTCGACACCGATTGCCACGAAGTCATCCCCAACACGCCGCTGTCAGAGATGCTGTATGAGAACATGGTGAGCGTCGGAGTGCCTGAGTTTAGTCCCGAAGAGGAAGCCTTCGCGCGACGGTTGCAGCAGCCTCTGATCGAAGAATTCGGCACCGGATTCGAGCTGGCCCTCGAACGGACGGTCCGTTCGTTGGCTGAGTCGGCCGAACCGGCCAAGGGATCAACCGACGTGGGCGACATCAGCTGGTTCGTGCCGACTGGCGGCATTCGCACGGCCTGTTTCGTGGCGGACAGCCCGGGCCACAGTTGGCAGAACGTCGCCTGCATTGGCTCGTCGATCGGTGAGAAGGGGATTCTGTACGCAGCCCGCGTCCTGGCGATTTCGGCCGTCGAACTGTTCGAAGACGAAAACCTCGCGGCCGCCGCCGAAGCCGACTTCAAGGCGCGGATGCGGACCCGCAAATACACGACGCTGATTCCCGAAGGGCAAAAGGCGCCGGTCAAGATTCGTTGACGCGTCACGACCGGGCACGAGTTCGAGATGCGTCCTGGCCGTCTGAACCTGCACCAAACCGCGTTGGGCGCGGCACGAAACAGCGTCATACGCTGTGGGGCGATTGCATGAAACGTTTCCGTCCGTTTCTGATCGCTGGACTAGCCGCCGTTGGGCTGACGTTTGTGTTCTGGGAAACCTTGTGGTCGGGCGGCGGTTTTATCGGCGGCGATCTCTATACATACTTCTTTCCCCAGAAGACGTTCCTCGCAGAGCGGTTGGCCGCCGGTGAATTCCCGCTGTGGAACAATCGCAGCGGTCACGGTTATCCGATCCTGGCAGAAAGCCAGACGGCCGCGTTGTATCCCGTCAATCTGCTGCTGTATTCCACGCTCGGCGTCAACACGGCGTATCACACCAGTCATTTGCTGCACTATGTGCTCGCATTCGTCTTCACCTGGATGTACGCACGGCGGTTCGGCGTTTCGGAAATCGGCAGTTTGTTCGCCGCACTCGTCTATGTCTACGGCTGGTTTCCGCCTCGGAGTTGCCTGGAATGGGCCATCATCGGCGGGTCCTACCTGCCGCTGGCCCTGTGGTGTGTCGAGTCGTTTCTGCAGTCACGGCATTGGCGGTACTTGATTGGACTGAGTGTCGCACTTGGACTACAGATGCTGGCCGGGCACTACAACTTGGCGTTCATCACGCAGCTGGTGCTCGTTGCATACGTTCCGCTGCGGCTGTGGTTCGCGCGTGCCGATCTCACAGACTCGGATTCGACGGAGGGGGGCGGCGAAGTAGCTGCCACGGGCGTTTCCCGTGCCAAGCTGGCGGTAGCACTGGCGTTTGCAATAGTGTGCGGCTTTGGGCTGGCCGCAGTCCAGCTTGTTCCCACTTGGGAGTTGAAGCAGCAAAGCCAGCGAGCCGACGTGGGGGCCGATCACAATCCCGGCTACGGCCATCTGCCGGTTTGGTACTGGTCGCAAGTTGCGGTGGGTTGGCTGTGGTACTCACCGGAATACGACATCGACCGGGCACTCAACCGCAGTGACTTTCTCGCGATTGCCGCCGACTCGAACAAGGTCGAAGCGCATCTGTACTTTGGCATTGTGCCGCTCGTGTTGTTGGTGTGGGGTTTCGTGGCTGGGCGAACCGGCTTCCGCGGGTATGGCCGAAAAGGATGGATGTGGGTTGTGCTGGGGTTGGCGGCGCTGTTGTACACGCCGGGTTGGCTGTTGCCGATCACAGAGCACCTGCCGGGTTTCAGCTTCTTTATGGGACCGGGGCGATATGGCATCGTGACCACGCTGGCAGTCGCCATGCTGGCCGGTTCGACGCTGGGCATGTTGTGCCAACATTGGAAACATCGAAGAGTCGAACGAGCCTTGACCGTCGGTGTAGTTTTCTTGTTGACGATAGGCGAACTCTGGCTGGTCAGCCGGTCGGTGACGTACGCATTCATTCTCGACGAGCCGCCGATCAAAGTCGCCGATCAGAGCGAAGTGGCCCGCATTCTGAAAGCGCATCCGGACGAAGTGCGGCTGTATGCACCCGGCGCCAACCTGCCGCAACTGTTGGGAGTCTCCTCGACGCCTCCGTATCTGGGAATCGGACCCGCGGTGTATTTCGATGCAGAGTTCGAGATGCCGGAAGCTCCGGCAGGGGATGATGCCTCGTCAAACGAGCGATTCGTGGCGGCGTCACCTGAAAAGATCGACTGGTTGCAGCGCGCAGGAGTGACACACGTATTGAGCCAGCGCCCTCTCACTCTAGCCGACTGGCCGGTCCGGCCGATTTGGACTGGATACGACGTGTTCTTGAATCATGCCTGGGGGCGCCGCGAACCATTGTATCTCTACGAACTCGAAGGCGGTCCGGGGCGAGTCTCTTTTGCGACAGACCACTCCGAGGCAACCGCCGAGATTGTCGAGTACAACGCCAATCGGGTCGTGATCGAAGCCGACTCTCCAACGGGTGGAATGGTCGTATTGAGGGACCTGATGTACCCCGGCTGGAATGTCAGCGTCAACGGCGAGCCGGCCAACGCATCGGCTTTCGAGTCGATGTACCGCGGAGTCGAAGTGCCGCCGGGCACGAATGCGATCGTCTGGACTTACAGGCCGCACAGCGTACACTGGGGGGCGTTGGCGAGCATCGTAACGTTGCTGTTGCTGGCAGGCGTGGCGCACGTTCGATTCTGGCATCCTCGGCGGATGGGCTGGCTCGACTTCAAGTGAGCGTCTGGGCGCGAACAGACACGAAGCGCCGCGAGCGGCTGAACAGGCTGAGTCGTTCTTTCTCGATGCGCTCGGTTTGACCCTGGCCGCGGTCCATTCGAATGTCACTCCGCCTCGCTGCCGCTTCGGGTTAATATGCGGTATCGGTCATGCCGGAACTGTGCAGGATTGCCGAGCGAGATCCTTGGCTGCGCCTAACACGAACGAAACAACTATCAGAGCGATCCAACCGCGGAGGGACATCACATGAAGGCTGCGTATATCGAAAGCACCGGGCCGGCTGAGGTGATTCAGTTTGGGCAACTGCCCGATCCACCTGAGCCGGGGCCCAAACAGGTGCTCGTCCGGGTTGGAGCGGTAGCCGTCAATCCCATCGACACCTACATCCGCAGCGGCGCGGTGGCCGGCAATCTAGACTTTCCCTATGTCGTCGGCTGCGATTTGGCCGGCACGGTCGAGAGGTGTGGTTCTGAAGTTTCACAGCTTCCGCCCGGCAGCCGCGTGTGGGGGAGCAATCAGGGGTTGATGGGCCGCGGTGGCACGTTCGCCGAATACGCTTTGGTCGAGGAACGCTGGCTGTACCCCACGCCGGATGGCACGTCCGATGCCGACGCGGTAGCCAGCGCCCTGGTGGGCATCACCGCGCACTTGGGGCTGTTTCTGCACGGACAGTTGAAAGGAGGCGAGACCGTCTTCGTCAACGGCGGAACCGGAGGCGTGGGCTCCGCAGTCGTTCAACTGGCCCACTCCATCGGCGCACGTGTCGTCACGACTGTCGGTTCGTCAGAGAAGAAGGCGCTCTGCGAGAGCTGGGGAGCCGATCTCGTGCTCGACTACCATTCCGCCACCCTCGATCAAGACATCCGCGCGTTCGCGGCGGACGGTATCGATGTGTGGTTCGAAACGCTCCGCGAGCCCACGCCGGACCGCACCATCGGATTGATGGCTCGGCGGGGGCGGATGATCGTCATGGCGGGTCGGGCGGCGCGGCCGGAGTTTCCCATCGGCCCCTTCTACGTCAACGACCTGCGGATGATCGGGTTTGCGATGTTCAACGCCTCGGCCGAGGAGCAGCGCGAATGTGCCCGCACAGTCAACGTACTTCACGAAAACGGCGCCTGGCATTCGAACATCGGCCGAATGTTCGAGCTGTCCGAAGCCGCCGCCGCCCATCAACTGCAAGAAGACAACACCCTGCACGGCGCCGGCACACTCTGCGGCAAGATCGTGCTCACTGTGTGAGTCGAATCGATCACAACAACGGTCCCACCAGGCGGGCGGAGTTTTCCAGAAGGCGTTGCATCGGCGTGCGATCCAGTGATTCCTGGGGAGTCATCTCGCGAGATGACTCGGCATACTCGAGTTGCAGATCTCGCAGCTGCTTCGTGAATGCGTCGTCATACAAAGCGAGCGTGATTTCAAAGTTGAGATGCAGGCTGCGGGGGTCGAGATTGAGCGAGCCGAACAGGCTCAAGTAGCCGTCCGCCGTTAGTGACTTGGTGTGCAGCAGACCGTCGCGAAACAGAAGCACTCGAACACCTGCTGCCGCCAAATCACCGAGAAAGGCCCGGCTGGCCCACTGTACCAGCCGCGAGTCGACATTCTCGGGGACGATCAACGTGACATTCACGCCTCTTTGGACTGCCGAGAGCAGGGCCTGCAGCATCGATTCGTCCGGCACGAAGTAGGGCGTTGTCAGAATCAACTCTTCCCGGGCGCGGTAGATTGTCGTCAGCAAGATTCGCTCCATCGTCCGGTCGGCTTGCACGGGACCGGAAGGGACAACCTGGACGGAAGTCGTTCCACGAGGTCGCAGCGGATGGACGTCACCGGTCGCTTCCAGGCTCGCCAGGCTGGCGCCGGTCTCAAGCGCCCAGTCTTCGAGAAACGTAATCGCCAGCGGCTCGACTGCGGGGCCGACGATGCGAACCATCGCGTCGATCCACTCACCGACCCCAGCATCCTGCTTGAAGTGCCGGGGATCGACCAGATTAAGGCTCCCGGTATAGGCCACCCGGCCGTCGATGACGACAATCTTGCGATGCATCCGCAGGTCGTAGCGGACGAACAATAGTCGCAGCACGTTGGCCCGTAGCGCCGAATCGAGCTGAACACCGGCCGACCGCAAGCGGGCCGGCCACGGGCCCCGCAAAAACGGGCGGCTGCCCACGTCATCCAGCAGCACGCGACAGGTCACACCACGGCCGGCGGCGCGGATCAGCGCCTCGCCGACTTCGTCAGCCAGACCGCCTGCATTCCAGATGTAAAATTCCAGGTGACAAGTCCGCTGGGAGCCGTCGATATCGCGAATCAATGACCGCAGCGCCGACTCCCAATCTTTCAACAGCTCGAATTCATTGCCCGGCAGCGTGGGAATGCCCACCGAGTTTTCGATGAGTTCTGAGAGAGACGGTGCGGCGCCTCCTGCGCCCGAGACGTCGGCAAGGGCACGGTCCTTCAGTTCGGTGAGCCATTGCTGGTATGGGTCGTGCAAGGCGGCCGCCCGTTCGGCACGTCGCCGCCCCAGCCGCAGTTCACCGAACATCAAATATGCAAACGCACCCGCGAACGGGAACACGAGCACGACGAACAGCCATGCCAGCGATACGCCGACCGGCAGCCGGCGCATGATGACCCGCGTTGAGAGTCCCAACCGGATCAGCAAGTCGGCCACAAACACCAACGCGGCGGCCCAGCCTGCCAGGTGCATTTGCTATCCTCTGCGCTTGGAGCAGTTTACGAAATCCCGTAACTGGTTCCGGCCCCCCCGAACCAGGAATAGCTCCACCAGACAGCGTTCCTCGCGGCATGTCGCCTTTTGGGGAATAGTTGAGTTCTGGGTCATCGATGCTCGCGTCGAAGGTCGTCATTTGCCAACCGACCATATCGTCTATCGGCCATTCTACGCAGTGGCGATCGATACTAGCGAACGACTGTCTTCGAGCGGCGGTGTACACAGTGGCGCTAGCGCGTCGAAAAAAGCATCGGGATCGATACACGTCTCGGGCGGATGGACGCCTGTCGCGCGGATCTGTCCCTCAATAAGCATTTTGAGTCCGACCGCCAACGGGACCCCCGTTGCGCCTCCCATCCCGCCGGCGGGAGCGCTGGTGATCGACGCGCCAACCGTTTGTTCCTCGCCGTCTTTGCGCCCCATCGCCAGCGCGAACAGCTCCGGCATGTCGGACTTGCGCCGCGACTTCTTGCGACCAACGAGTCCTTTGATCCGCGTCCAGGCACGACGGAACAGAAGCGGGACGGCGAACGCGTTGGGTAGTTTGTGCCCCCCGGCGCTGTCGGGCGGCAGACCCTGCAGCACGGCGGCTGCATCTTGGACGCTGATATGACCATGGTTGATCTCTTCGGAGGCCCAGCGAACCATGTCCATCACCGAATCCGGCATGACCATCACGTTCACGCTCGATGAGAGTTCCGGCCGCAGACGCGACAGTGTCGCTGGTTCGGGGTGTCCCAGCGTCCAACCGGTTGCTGCTGCTACCCCGGGATACTGGAGTTTGACCTCCTCGAGCGGTGACGTATTGACGAGGTGGCCGTTGCGGAAGACCCGAATCATCCCCGAGCACTGATGCATCCAATGCACCATCGCCGCACTCAGCCGCCCATCGGGCGACGCCAACTCTTCAGCTTCGTCGCCCAGCCCCCAGCCGGTTACGATCTCGTCGACCTCATCCAGCCGCGCACAAGCCTTGGCGGCCAACAGGTTGGAGATTCCGGGGCTGGCGCCCATGCCAATCACGGCGGTCACGCCCACGCTGTTGGCGGCATCGTGCAGCTTGAGCATTTCCAGCGTCGGTTCCCAGTCATCGTTGACGTCGAGATAGTTGCAGCCGGTCTCGATAGCGGTTTTGAGGATCGGCACGCCAAGCTGGTAAAACGGTCCGACCGTGTTGAGGACCACGTCGCCCAAATCGAGCAGCTTGGCCAGCGATTTCGAGTCCGTCACGTCGATCTGCCAGGGCGCCGTCTTGTCGCCGCAACTCCGAGCAAATTCAGCCGCGCGGGACTTGTCGCGATCGGCAATCAGAATCTGATCGACCTCATCGAATTCGAGCGCCGTGCGGACGGCGTGACGCCCCATGCCTCCGCATCCCCCCAGAGCCACGACGATCATGCAGGTTTTTCTCGGCAGCAGTGTGAAGACACGATCTTGAACAACGGAACAATCGAGGCTAGATCCCGTGTGGGATAGTTGTGGCGGCTATCGAACCATGTTTGGTCTTGGTACGTCGTATCTGCGCTGCCCGAACTTGCGTTTATGTAGGGGCCACTCTAGGCCACCACGTCGTCCAGCACTGAGAGGCTGACAACTTCGTTCCGCCTGACAAGCACACGGTTGCGATTGGCCCTCACGCCGTGCCGCCTCGAATCGAGCACGTAGATCTCTCGATTTGTCGCCGTGTCGCGCAGATCGTGAACATCGGCAGCGGTCAGAATCAGGTACAGATCGTCGTGGCCCGCCAGCGTGCCCACGTAGACATACGGGCTGCTGACGTCCAGCACGACCACTTGGCCAATCAGTTCGTCAATCGCCGATTCGATTCCGGCAACGGTTTGTTTTCCGCTCATAATGCTGCTGCTCGAACGCTTCAATCGACAAATCGATACCGCCCGTTGTTGTCGGCGGCGATCCCTTTGAGAATTTCCTCACCCGCCCTTGATTCGAAGGCAATCGTGTGAATCACCGACTTGTAGACGTTGAACCGGCTGGCCACCGTGCGCGTCTCCGGTGGGATTTCACCGTCTGTTAGAAAATAAACGATGTCGGGTTGCAGCGACAACGCTACGCGAACAGCCTGCTCGGGGCGCGTCCCCCCGTTGGCCCGCCGGTTGCGAATCCATTTGATGGCCCGTTTCCGCATCGTCTGCGTGGCCTGGATCATCGAACTGAACTCGCGCGGATAGAACAGCGGGTACGTCGAGTTGTTGTAGAACACGATAAAGAACTCTTGATCCGGTCCCAACTGACGAATCGCATCTCTCAACTCCTCAACTGCCCGGCGAAATCGAGACCCCTCCATACTGCCTGACGAGTCGACGACGAAAATAAACGATCGGCCCTCGGCACCGGTGCCGAAGAATTCCACCCGGCCGCTGCGAGGCTCAGCCGCTGGGGATCGGGCATCTCCTCCTCCGGAAGAAGCGACGGCCAACCTGATGTCGCCCAGCGCCGGCTCAAACTGTGCTTCGGCAAGTTCCACAGGATCTCGCAACTGCGGTGGGGCCTGGGGCTCGAGCGGCACGATTTCGAGCTCGGGGATCTCGGTGACAACCAGCGGCTCCGGAGTGCCCAAGTCGTCACCCAATCTCGATTGAATGAACATCGCTCGACTGTCCTGATGTTTGCTGAGCAGCCAGGCAGTCATGATCAGCAGCAGCACCAGGTGAATCAAGAAAGAGGAGCCCGCCGCAATCCAACTGATTCTCGAGGCTTGTTCGCGCGGGGGCGGCTCCTCTTCGATCGCAGAGCCGGCTCGTGCGGGCACATTCGGCACTGAGCCGCCAGCAGCAGGGTATGCCGGTTCCGCGCGAAGGGATGTCATTTCAGGCACGCCTGTTGGAAACCGCTCTGGAGTTTGTGGTGAGGTGAAAGCGTGACCACCCTTGAGTTTGCGCGAATTCGTCACAAAACGCAAAGACCATATGGGCTCGAAAACGCCGTTGCCGCAGGGCCTTCGCCCGAGTCGCCTTTCCGGCTAAGACTCGTCTTTGCGAGTTGGGCATGATTTGCTATCTATACCGCCCCAAATCTCGGGCTGGACGTGCGCGTCTGGTCCGCTCACTGATGAACGCTGACTCGCGGAAACGGAATATCGCTTTAGTCCGGTTTGTCTGCCGGGGGGAAAGGATTCCCATGCAAAACACGATCTGGAAATTGACTGCAGTGGCCGGCGTTCTGGGCATCGGCACCCTGGTTGTGCTGCAGGCGCAGCGGGGACTAACGCGGTCTGGCGACAGCACCGAACAGACTTCCGAGTTCGACGAGGATTTCGCCAATGGCGACTTGTCGACAGAAGCCCCTGACTTCGCTGAGGACGACCCCTGGGCCGTTTCGGACGACCCGCCCCAATTTGCGGAATCTCCTCCGACGCAGGCTGAGCCGCAATCCGCTCAGCCGACGCTGGCCGACCCCAACGACGACCCTTTCGCGGCTCAGCATTCCCAAGACTCGTTTGCTCAAGAACCGGGACAGGCCGCGCCTGTCTTTGGCCTCGACGCGCCCGATGAACCAACCACATTGGCTGACTCGTCTTCCGCTCCCGCGGAATTCGGCGCAGATGATTCCTTCGCCGAGAGCGCACCCACATTGCAGCCGCAACGGCAGCTAGCGCAACCGGACATCGTCACGGCTTCTCACGAAGACGAGACGCCGGTCTTCGGCGATGACCTGCACGACCAGCAGCCAGACGCCGGCGGACCGCAGATGCTGGCACCCAACCCTCTCGAAGATCCGATCGACGAAAGCCAGACCGATCCTTTCGGGGGCGAACAGCTCCCGCGTTTGGAAACGGTGCCCCAGCGGCAGACCGCCCAAGCCTCAGACTGGCCCGGTGATTCGGAGCCGGATCCAGCATCTGCCTTCGACGACAATGCATCGCCATTCGGAGCCGAACAAGCCACAGCGCAGCCAGATACGCCGCAGCTGGAGCCCGTCGACTCGCTGCTGGGAGGACAGGTCGAAACCGGCGAAGGCTTGACCGAGCCTGAACCGCTTCCGGAGCCCGAATACGTACCCGAACCCGATCCTGCCTTCGGCCTGGCCGAGGATTCGGCCAATGACGAAGAAGAGTCGCTTCCCTTGCAGCCCATTCTCCAGGTCGGCAACGATAGCGCACCTGCGGAACTCGCGCGGCCCGATGAAGCCGAACCGCTGGATCCTGGACTGCCGGCGTTCGATGAAGAACAGCCGATTCAGGAAACCGGCGGCGAGCTTCCAGCGTTCCCCGAAACCGATGAACCGTCATTGCAACCTCAGGAACAGTCTCCTGAAACGCTGTCACAGCAGCCGGATGCCGAGCCCATCGATTCGCCGGAAGCGTCGGAGCAAGACTATCTCACCGGTGAAGCCACCATTCACCAGCGCGCCCCGCGTGGTTCGCAGCGTCCGCAGCTTCAAATCGAAAAGCGGGCCCCGAACAACGCCGTCCTCGGGCAGCCGTTGGTTTATGAGATCGTGGTGCGCAACCATGGTCAGGCAGCCGCCCATCAGGTCGTGGTGCAAGACCGCATTCCGGCTGGCTCCCGTCTGAGCGGCACGATCCCACGCGCCGAACTCCTCGACAAAAAGCTGAATTGGAAGCTGGGCACCATTGAACCTGGCCAGGAACAAATCATCAAAGTTCGCGTCGTTCCTACCAAAGAAGGAGAGATCGGCAGCATCGCCACGGTGAACTTCGTCGCCGAAGTCGCTGCCCAAACAATGATTACGGCGCCCAAGATCGACTTCGAACTCCTTGGACCTCCGCAGGCACGCTTGGGCGAGCCGGTCGTCTTCAGTTTCCGAGTGGCCAACAATGGCAGCGGGAACGCCAGTGGAGTCGTGATCCGCAACCTGTTGCCGCCGGAACTGAAGCACTCTGGCGGAAATGATCTGGAATACGAAGTGGGCGACCTGCCGGCGGGCAAATCGCTGGACGTCAAACTCACGCTCACTGCGGCACGTTTGGGCAACGCGGTCAATCGGGCCATACTCTCGGCCGCAGGTGGTCTCTCAACCGAAAGCACGGCGCCCATTGAGATCGTGGGCAGCAAGCTCAAGATCACCCGGACCGGCCCGAAGAAGAGATTCCTGGGTCGGCCGGCTGAATTTGTCAACACGGTCGTCAACGAGTCCGAGGTGCCGGCCCGCACAATCACCGTCGTCGAAAAAGTGCCACCGGGGCTCGACTTCGTCGCCAGCACCGGCGGAGGCCGCTTCGACCCCGTGCAGCGTGCCGTCGTGTGGCGGATCGACGGCATCGGTCCGCACGACAGCCAGGTGTTGAAAGTCAAACTGGTAGCCCGACAGGAGGGAACGCAACAAAGTCTCGTGACGCTGGTCGACTCGACCGGCAGCCGCGAAGAAGTTACCTCTGAAACCACAATCGTGGGCTTCACGAACGTCGGCTTGCAGCTTTCGCCCATCGACAGCCCGGTCGAAGTCGGCACCCAAGTAGCCTTGAAGGTGAAGGCTCGCAACAGTGGAACGAACCCAGCCAACAATGTGCAGCTGAGTCTGGTGCTTCCCAACGGCCTGGAACCGGTTACGGTTGAAGGCCCAGCGCCCTACACGCAGGAGGGTCGTACGCTGCAATTCGAGAGCATCCCCAGCATCGACGGCGGCAGTGACGCGGCGATCGAGGTAGTCCTCATCGCCACAGATCCCGGCAACGGCCGTCTGCATTTCGAACTCAACGCCGATGAGATGCAAGATCCCCTCATCCGCGAAGAGCCGATCTACGTGACGGAATAGCTGGCCGCTGAATCAGGCCGGACACGACGACCGAGGATGGTTCGAAGCCGCTACAATGGTCCGTGATTGAGTTTTATCGCGTTCTGCGAGGATCGACAGTCGTTCTTACGAAGTGAACGATGGGGCTCTCTTAGTTCCCGCTGTGCACAGACTTTTTCACTTTGGATGGGGCAAGGCCTTGTTCTCCCCCTTGCCAAAGGGGAGTTAGAGGGGGTCGAAACCCCCTGTGGTCCCCCTTCTGAAGCTCATCCTTACCCAGAAAGTTTTACAAAAGTGTGAAAGGATTCCCATGCTGCGGTCAGGTGGGATTTCCGTAAGTGCTGGTTGAGTTTGGTTGTAGGCGAGGATGTGTAGGAATGGCATGCGCGG